>FWPV01003457.1_pt1 | contig 26473 bp, 22 predicted proteins | sample 2228371 | NCBI WGS metagenome assembly FWPV01 (sample SAMEA103939776, study PRJEB20133) | metagenome
TTAAGAATATATGCGGATGGTTCTCAAAATATTTCCAGCTTAAATGAAAATGTCAATACTAATTCGAGCACAAGTCTTTATCGTTACAAGGTAAAAAGGGGAGATACGATTAGTGAGATTGCCGAAAAGTTTGGTGTCGGGATAAATCAAATTAAGAAATGGAATAACCTGCGCAATAATAATTTACTTGCCGGTAAAACTTTAAAGATTTATGGCAGTTCATCTTCTTCATCTTATGGAGATAAGACAACAAAAACTTCATCCAATCTGATTTATTACAAAATTAAACCCGGAGATTCCATTGGTTCCATAGCAGAGAAGTATGGGGTTAGTGCAAATCAGATTAGACAGTGGAATAATATTTCAGGAAACAAAATCCTTGCAGGAAATTCCTTAAAGATTTATTCTGATAGCGGTGTTAATGATATTCCGGTAACAACAAAGACTACAAAAGTAAATGGTAATGATTTTTATATTGTTAAGAATGGCGACACTTTGTATTCTATATCATTAGAAAATCAAATTAGTGTTGCAAAATTAAAATCGCTAAATAATTTAACATCAAATAAAATTAAAGTTGGGCAAAAATTAAGAGTTAAGTAATTTTTATTGACTGAGCCGTTAGGGGTGTTATCCCGCTTACCCGTGGGATATCTGAGATAATACCCTAAAACCTGATCTGGGTAATGCCAGCGTAGGAAAACGGGCTAAAAGAATGATTAGTTCATAAAGCCGTTTTTCCGAACGGCTTTTTTTTACAGGAGCGTAATATGAAACGAATAATCATTCTTTTTCTTTTTTCTTCTATTGGTTTGTTCTCACAAGAGAATAAAATTAAGGGAACAATTCTGGATTCCGAAACAGCTATCGGGCTGCAATCTGCAAATATTACCATTAAAGGAACAAATTTAGGAACCGTCAGCGATGAAAGAGGAAAGTTTATTCTGATTGGCAACTTTAATAGCACAGACACACTGCAAATAAGCTACTTAGGCTATAAAACATTTACTTCTCCGATTAAAGAATTGTTTGCAGATTCTCTTGTTGTAAAACTTGATAGACAAATTTTACCTTCTCAAACGGTATTTGTTGAAGCTACAGTCGGGAGAAAAGGTGTTACACCAATTTCCTTCGAGACAATTTTTAAATCTGAAATAAATAAAAATTATATCGTTCAGGATATTCCAAATTATCTCAGCCAGCTTCCATCAACTACATTTTACTCTGAAAATGGAAATGGAATAGGGTATAATTATTTAAGCATAAGAGGTTTTGATCAGAGAAGAATATCAGTTTCAATAAACGGAATACCACAAAATGATCCGGAAGATCATAATGTTTACTGGCTTGATTTCCCTGACTTACTGGCAAGTACCGATTTGATTCAGGTGCAAAGAGGAGCAGGCTCTGGTGTGGTTGGATATCCTGCAGTCGGTGGGTCAATCAATATAATAACTTCTCCTTTTTCAGAGGAAAATAAATTTATTTTAGAATCAGCATACGGAAGTTTTAACACTAAAAAATACAGTGCTGCTTTTTCAAGCGGAGTGATTAAAAATCAGTATTCCATATATGCTAAATTATCTCATATTCATAGTTCGGGTTATAGAAATTCATCCTGGTCAAAGTTTAATTCTTATCACCTATCCGCAGTCAGATACGATGAAAACCTAACTACTCAAATAAATATTTTTGGCGGAATAATTTCAGATGGATTGGCTTATACTGGTTTACCAAAATTTGTAATAAAAAATAAATCTGAGAGAGTAAAGAATTTTTCTTACTGGGAAGCTGATGAACAAGCTTATACTTTTACAGTTGAAAGACGTGTTGACGAGATTGAAAACTTTTCTCAACCACATTTTGAGTTACTTAACGAGTATAATATTTCTGACAAAGTAAAAATCAATTCAGCATTATTTCTTGTTTTGGGAAACGGATTTTTTGATTACGATGGTTCGTGGTCAATTTATTACAATGATTATTTCAGATTAAAACAAAATGGATTTGATACAACATCGCAACCAACAAATGCAATCATTCGCGCTCAGGTTGAAAACAAGCAGTATGGATGGATACCAAAGGTAAGTATCAAACAAAAAAATGGTCAATTGATTTTGGGAGGCGAGTTTAGATTTCATATCTCAGATCATTGGGGAAGTATTAACTTTGCTGAAAATCTGCCCGCCGGTGTAACCAAAGATTATCGATACTATTTTTATAATGGTTCGAAGGACATAATTAATGGATTTGTTCATCAGGATTACAGTCTAAATGAAAAAATAAATTTACTTGCTGAAATACAAATTGCATTTCATAAATATAGGCTCTTTAACGAAAAATATCTTAATAATGATTTTTCAATAACTAATGTTTTCATCAACCCGCGTTTTGGAATAAATTATAAATTCAACGAATCATTAAATACCTTCTTTTCTTTTGCACGAGTTAGCAGAGAACCCAGATTAAAAAACTATTATGATGCAGCTGAATCAAGTGCGGGTGAGTTACCCCAATTCGGATTAAATAACGACGGAACTTACAATTTTGATGATCCTCTTGTTAAACCTGAGACTATGAATGATTTTGAGTTCGGACTTTCATATTCGACCGAAGCATTTTCAATCGATCTGAATTTATATTATATGATTTTTCAAAATGAAATTGTAAAAAACGGTAAAGTGGATAGATTCGGACAACCCGTTACGGGAAATGTTGACCGAACAGCTCATACCGGAGTTGAACTGAGTTTTGTTTATAATATTATGAGTAACTTGAAATTATTTGGCAATGCAACTTACAGCCATAATAAAATAACAAATGGAAAATATTTTATAAGCGAAAATGAAGTAATTGATATTTCAAATAATCCTATAAGTGGATTTCCGGATTTATTAGCAAATATTGGCTTGCAGTATCAGAACAAAAATTTATTTTTCCAGTTGACCGGTAAATTTGTGGGTAAGATGTATTCTGATAACTTTGGAGACAGAATTAATGAATATTTGAATCAATTCCCGGGATTTATCGATTATTTTGATAACGTTAACGAAAAGTATTTTACTTTTGATTTTATGGGTAGTTATCAGACTAATTTATTTAATGCTTCAAAGGATTCGAAAATTTATATTCAGATCAACAATATCTTTAATAATCTTTACTCTGCTTATGCGATTGGTAAAGAGTTTTTCCCGGCAGCAACAAGAAATATAATAGCCGGAATTCAATTAGGAATCTGATACGAAAATAACTTTATGAAAAGCTGCATTATAATTGGTAATGGTAAAGTACCATCAAAACGAGTGGTTGATTTCTTTCTTAAAAGAAAATCATATAATGTTATATGTGCGGATGGAGGAGCGAACTCTGCTAAAAAAATTGGTTTAAAACCTGACTATATAATTGGTGATCTGGATTCAATAAATTCATCTACACTTAAGTATTTTCAAGACAATTCAGTTATTAAAAAGATCAGCAGACAAAATGATACTGATATTGAAAAGTGTTTGAAGTTTGCAATTAATAAAAAATATGAAGAAGCAATTTTGTTTGGTGTTACAGGTGATAGACTGGATCACACAATTTGTAACCTTGGTATTGTGATAAAGTTTTTTGATAAAATTAATATATCCATTGTTGCTGAAAAATCTTTTCTGGTCGCCTCAGACAAAAGTATAACTTTTAAAAGCAAACCTGGTGAAACCATTTCTTTATATGCTTTTGGTATTAAAACTAGAATCACTACAACCGGACTAAAATACAAACTATTAAATGACACTTTACCTTTTGGTGAAAGAGAGAGCACTTCAAATTTATCAACTTCTGATATGGTCCGATTGAAAATATCGGGTGGGATTGTATTTATTATCCGGGATTTTAACTTTATGAAAAAGTATGATCTCTTTTAGTTCAATTGATATTATAATAATCCTGGTTTTCTTTACAATTTTATTGGTCGTCGGATTTATCTCTTCTCGAAAAACCACTTCTTCATCAGAGGATTATCTATTGTCCGGAAGAAGAATCGGGCTTCCGCTTTTTGTGATGATTACAGTTTCTACCTGGTACGGCGGAATTATTGGTGTGGGAGAATTTACTTACCGTTATGGTGTGTTAAGCTGGATTACTCAGGGATTACCTTATTACTTTTTTGCTTTTTTGTTTGCTATATTTTTTGCAAAAAAAATAAGACAAGCCTCTTTGTTTACAATTCCGGAAAAGCTTAGTGAATCTTATGGAAAAAAAGTTGGACTTGTATCATCTCTTATTGTTTTTGTGCTTGTTCTGCCTGCTCCGTATCTATTGATGAGTGCGAATTTAATATCACTCGTTTTCCATACAAACATTCTTTTATCTCTTTTTATCTCTCTTTTACTTTCCGGATCATATTTGATTAAAGGTGGATTTCGCTCAAACGTTTATGCAGATGCGTTTCAATTCTTTGTTATGTTTTTAGGATTTGGAATAATTTTAGTAACCAGCATTTCCAGTTATGGTGGATTTAGTTATTTGAAGAATAATATTCCCGCATCACACTTAAATATTACCGGCGGTACTTCGCCAATGTTTTTAATAATTTGGTTTTTGATAGCAATGTGGACATTTGCAGATCCCGGTTTTCATCAGCGGGCTTATGCTGCTAAAACCGGTGAGGTTGCAAAAAAAGGATTACTTATTTCCATTTTATTTTTTGCTTTGTTTGATTTTTTAACTACCTCAACAGGATTGTATGCTAAGGCTTTAATTCCTGACTTAGATCAACCAGTTAATGCTTTTCCACTTTTAGCAGAAATAGTTTTATCTCCGGGATTTAAAGGAATTTTTTATGCAGCACTTTTTGCCACAATAATTTCTACCCTTAATAGTTTTTTGTTTTTAAGTGCTACAACTATTAGCCGTGATTTTATAATTAATTTTGTCAGCCATAAGGAAAGTAAAACAAAACTTTATACCATAATTGGAATTATAAGTTCAGGAATCATCTCAATTATCATTGCATATTTAATCCCATCTGTAATTGAAATCTGGTACACAATTGGTTCATTATTTATACCTGCAATTATACTTCCGGTAATTACAGCTTATTATCCAAAATTTAAAGTGCAGAACAGAATTGTCTTGTATCAGATGACAGGGACTTTGCTAATAACATTCACTTGGTTTTTTGTGCGCGATAACTGGAGGGGAAGTATAATTTATGATATAGAACCGATGATAGTCGGATTGATATTTGCTCTTTTGATTCAGTTGACCGGTCTAATCCTTAAATCGTCTCTTTTTAATAAGAGATAATAGGATTGAGCCACCCAGAAAAAATAATATTATCAGTAGAGAAATTTCAGTTGGAATTTTATAGAAGTCTGATAACAGCATTTTTATACCCACATAAAACAAAATAATTGCAACACCATATTTCAAGTAAACAAACAGATCAACCAGACCGGCCAGGGCAAAATAAAGTGCTCTTAAACCCAGTATTGCAAAAATATTTGAAGAGATTATGATGAAGGAATCGTGTGTAATGGCTATGATTGCAGGAATTGAATCCACTGCAAACACAATATCAGATGATTCAATCAAAAGTAACGTAATAAAAGTGGTTGTTATGTAAAGCTTTTCTCCGGATTTGATAAAAAACTTTTTACCTTCATACTCAGTGTTAAGCTTAAAGTACTTCTTAGCAATTTTAATAAGCCAATTATTTTCGATATCAATTTTTTGCTCACCGCCAAAAGCCATTTTATATGCGGCAAGTAATAGTATCACGGCAAATACATAAATTATCGGATGAAAAATTGAGATAAGTGCAACACCTGCAAGAATAAAAATTATTCTGAAAAAAATTGCTCCAAGGATTCCCCATTTAAGAATATGCGGCTGATTTTCAGGTTTAACATCCATTACACTGAAAATCATAAGGAAGACAAAAAGGTTATCTACTGAAAGAGATTTTTCAATTAAATAACCGGTAAGAAACTCAAGTGCTTTCTGGTGTCCGTCTTCAAGATAAAAATAGAGGAAAACATTAAAAAGTAGAGCGGTGATAATCCAAACACCGCTCCAAATAAGGCTAGCTTTTAAAGTGATTCTTCCGCGTCTGTGGTCTGTAACATATAAATCGATAAATAACATTACCGCAATAACTGCGGAGAATATAAACCAGAACGAATATTCAGTAATCAAAATAGCTTTCTATTCTATGGAAGAAAAACACCAACAGCGATAACAGTTGTCCATAAACCCGTTTTATCACCCTCGGCAGATTGTGTTACGTTAAATGTACGAACAATCTTTCCGGACATTTTGTAAATATCTTCTCTTTCGCTCCAGTCTTTTTCAGGATCAAACTCAACACCTAATGTAGATGCAAGCATTGTAGCTGCCAGATCTTCTGCATATTCTCCGGAAACTTTTTCTGTTTGTCCGTAAGGATGATGTTCTGATAGATAACCATAAGCATTACTGTCTGCAGGCAAGGCAACACCAATTGAAGCTGCGATAAGTCTGTTTGGTTCGTTCGTAGAATTTCGGGCCATAACACAATGTGTAATTTGCCCTGGTGTAATAAGTTTAACACCTTCATCAATTGAAATTCTTTTACAGCCAACCGGAAAAATACTGCTGACTGTTACAAGATTACAGATTTCGATGCGTGCATTTCTTAATGCAAGTTCAAAAGAGCTTAAATACTCTTTGTGTCTTCCAACACCTTTTGTGAAAAATATTTTTGTTGGTAGATACAATTCAGGTCCCTTTCTCATAAGTTAAACTAATTTGATGAATTTACGTTTTCCCACTTTCAGGATCATACCTTTTTGCAGGGAAATTATTTTTTGTATGTCGCTTATTTTTTCTCCATCTACAGAAACACCCCCCTGTATTACCAATCTTCTTGCTTCGCCTTTTGAAGGAGCAAAATTAACTAAAACTATCAGGTCTAATATATTCATTTCTTTTTTATCACCAATGGAAAATTCTTCCAGATCATCAGGCAAACCTTTGTTGATAAAAATGTTATCAAATTCTTTCTCTGCTGTAATTGCTGATTCTCTATCGTAATACATTTCAACCAAAGTTCTTGCAAGTTCCCGCTTTAAATCTCTTGGATTAGTTTTTCCATCTGATAATGCTGATTTAATCTCATTTAGCTTCTGTTTTGAAACGTTCGTTGCAAGTTCAAAATATGTGTAAATAAGATTATCGGGGATTGATAATGTCCGTCCATAAATTTGTGATGGTTCATCTGTTATGCCGATATAATTATCTAACGACTTACTCATTTTTTCAACACCATCAGTTCCAATAAGCAGAGGCATTGTTAAAATCACCTGTGGCTCAAGTCCAAACTCACGTTGTATGTCTCTGCCTACAAGCAAGTTAAACTTTTGATCTGTTCCACCTAGTTCTACATCGCTTTTAATAGCTACTGAATCCATAGCTTGTGCGAGCGGATACAAAAATTCATGCACACTTATTGGTTCGCCGGCTTTGAATCTTTTTGTAAAATCATCTCGTTCAATCATTCTGGCAACAGTATATTTTGAAGCAAGTTTAATAACTTCTTCAAAATTCATTTTACCCAGCCACTCAGAGTTGTAAACAATTTTAGTTTTATTTTTATCTAATATTTTTGATGCCTGATTAAAATAGCTTTCACCATTTATTCTTGTCTGCTCAAGAGTTAATGCAGGGCGAGTAGAATTTCTTCCGGACGGATCACCAATCATTCCCGTAAAATCTCCAACAATTAAAATTGCCTGATGCCCGAGAATTTGAAACTGAGCCAGTTTTCTTAATACAACTGAGTGCCCTATGTGTAAGTCAGGTCTGCTGGGGTCGCAGCCAAGTTTAATATTTAGAGGTTTCGATTCTTTAATTGATTTTTCAATCTTCTTTACTAATTCTTCTTCAGGAATTATCTCAACTGCTCCGCGTTTGATAATATCCATTTGTTCATTTAATGATGGAAATTTTACTGCACTCATTTTATGGTTTTAATCTTTCAATAATTTAATCTTTAATTTTTTTATAATCACTAATATTTAATTCTTCGTTCCTGATCTCTCTGAAAATCTTTTTTGGCTATATCCTGTCTTTTATCATAAACCTTTTTTCCTTTTGCAAGAGCAAGCTCAACTTTTACCCTGCCATTTTTGAAGTACAATCTTAATGGAATAAGTGTTAATCCTTTTTCTTTTGTTTTGCCGATAAGCTTTCGTATTTCAGATTTGTTTAACAGTAATTTTCTATCGCGAGTAGGAATATGATTATTGATATTTCCTTGTTTGTACTCACTTATGTGTAAACTTAATAACCAGACCTCACCATTTTTGATAACAGCATAACTATCAACCAGATTAGCTTTGCCTTCCCGTAAAGACTTTACTTCTGTTCCAACTAAAACAATTCCGCACTCAAAAGTTTGCAAGATGGAGTATTCATGCCGTGCTTTTCTGTTTACTGTAATATTTTTTTCGTCAGTTTGCTGTTTCATTTTTTATAAAATGGAAAACAAAAATCAGATTAAATGTAATTAAATGCAATAACACATCCTGCCTAAATTTATATACATTCATTAAAATGGATAAATTTTGAGGTAGATAATTATGATTCTAATTCGCCATTGGGTACGATAAACTCTTGGTCCAGGTTATCATAATAATTTTCTGCTTTACCAAATGAAAAGTAATTCACAAATAGAGAAGAGAAAATGTTGAATAAAAAGATTGCAACTAACGGAGCAATCAAATAAAAAGTGTGCATTACTTTTGTTCCGTGAATCAAGTTAAACAGAAGACCGTTCGAATTTAAATGAGATACTTCATGAATCCCAAGTATATTGTAGCCAATGAATTCGATTAACAGTAAAGCGAAAAGATAGAATGAAATAATCACTGAATAGACATAAGCTATGGATTTGGATTGATTTTTTACTTTAACATACAAAACGGTTATTCCGATAATTCCGAAGAACCACCAGAAGAATGCCCAAATATTCAAATTAGTAGTGTTTAGAATTTCAACATTATATCTGTAATGATAAGAGCCTACCCATATAAAAGAAATTATTCCTGCATTTAATATTGCAGGTAAGTAAAATGAAATAAAATTCTTGTTCGCAATCAAATTGATTGCATATCTGGCAAAATTGATTAAAAGCATTCCTAATGATCCGACAATGATATCAGTTATCTGATCTTTGATAGTTTCTGGTTTGAAGATGTGAAATGCCAAGTAAATTAAAGTTATTTCAACAATCTCATATATTACAAGAAAGAAAAATGAAATCAAGAAAATTTTCTTAAACCTGATTTTGAATAAAATCATTGGTAGCATCAAACCTGAAAAGAAATGCAGAAAAGTCCAATAATCAAAAAAGAAAAAATTGTTTTGGTAAATTTTAAAGTATAACCACTCAGTGTTTCTTCTTATGAATTCTAAGATTACTGCTAAATCCGGTTCAAAAGGTCCCATTTTTTTTTGCAAAGATTAAAAATCTGAATACTACCTGATACAAAATTAGTTGCGAAAAAATATTTACCATTAAAACATTGAAATAAGCAAAGCCATAAATAAATAACGTACAAAGAATTAAGAAAAAAATATTTGCTGCCACCGAGTATATTAAAGCTTTGAAACGAAAATGATTAACTAACTGAGTCTCTTCTTTTTCCTTTGAGAAATTGAGTAAAGCTAATCCTAAAAGCAAACAAATAATTACGATCTCTTCAGAAACATTATTTGTAATTACTTGAAAAGATTTTGCTTCGAGAAAAGAAGAATAAACGGCAAAAACCGGAATCGTCATAAATTCAGGTTTTACACCCATTGAAAAACGGATATATGCCAGAATTAAACCAAGAGTGAATAAGGCTGACCCCACAAATTTAAATTTATGGGGCAGTAAAAAATTTATATACACTTCTTATACGTTAGGAATTTGGTGCATATATATATGAACTGACTGAAGAACCATCCTCGAGGAAAACCTCTAAGTAAACAATCCCAAACTTATGGTTTGCCCGGTAAACAAATTTTTGAATTCCAGGAATTCGGGAATCCTGTTCAATCGTGATAGTTTTGATATAGTAAAACCCGTATGGAAAATCATCCGCATCTGATCTTGCCCGTACCGTTCGGGTTATTGTTTTTCCATCAGATTTTGATATCTGATATTGATCCCCAACTTTTGCATCATATTTTACTAAGGTGTGTGGTTTATGATCCTTATTGAAAAAATCCTGGATTCCTTCAGTGGTGACTTTTAATTTTACATTATAATCAATTTTTCCCTGAGAGTCGTAAATGTTCTGTGGTATCTTGTCGAATAGTTGCTTTAGTTTGGCAGATTTTGAAACATCAGCTTTAATATTAAAGGTAACTAATCCGTTTTCATTGCTTATAACTTTTATCTGCTCATCCAGCTCAACATATTGATCACCGACTTTTACACTTAATCCAAATTCATCACCCACATTACTTATTTCTGTTTTAACATCTCCACCTAATGCATTCGGGTCGTCTTCAGATTCAGTTGGGTCACAAGAGATTATGAATAAGGAAAGAAAAAAAAGAATGTGAAAAGAAAGAAGATTTTTCATTTTACTCACCCTGAAATAAAAATGATAAAATAATTGTTTGCTGGCTTTAAACTTAAATTATTGATATATAATTTCAAATAAAATCAAACTAAAGCTAATTAAATATTTAATTTATTTTGATATCTTTGCCAAGTGTTTAATAACCAAAATTCGTATGAGAAAAATAATTTTATTGATGTTTTTTACTCTTAGTCGATTTTTACTTTCTCAAAACTTCGAGATAAAAAAAATCGAACCACCAAATTGGTGGACAGGAATGGAAAATGATACCGTCCAGCTGATGATTTACGGTAAAAATATTTCCGAAGCAGAGATTTATCCTCAACACGGGCCAATTGAAATTACAGATGTACACAAAGCCGAAAGTCCTAATTATATTTTCATCGATTTATTTATTCCGGATAAAATTAATCCACCTTATAATTTTGAAATAGGATTTTCCTATGGTAATAAAGATACTGTGATAAAGTTTCCGATACTAAAAAGAGAATCAACTACCAATAAACATCTTGGATTTGATAACAGCGATGTAGTATATCTGATAATGGTGGATAGATTCTGTGATGGAAACTCTGAAAACAATAAAATAGATGACAGCCTTGATATATTTACTTCAAAAGATCTGGACGGAAGGAAAGGAGGGGACCTTGAAGGCATTAAATCTAAGCTTGATTATTTAAAGAATCTTGGCGTTACCTCTCTTTGGTTAACTCCAACACTCGAAAACAATATGTATATGAGTTATCATGGTTATGCAGCTACTGATTTATACAGAATTGATCCAAGATTTGGTACTAAAGAAATTTATAAAGAACTGGTTGATGAAGCTCACGAAAATGGCTTAAAGATTATTATGGATCACGTATCTAACCACATCGGAATAAATCATTGGTGGATCAATGATTTACCCTTTAGTGATTGGATAAATGGCTCGGTAGAAAATCATCTTCCTGCAAATCATAATAAAATGACATTCCCTGATCCGTACAGTCCGGGTGAATCCGTTGATTTAACCTGGAATGGCTGGTTTACTAAATATATGGTTGATCTTAATCAGGCTAATCCTTTCTTATTAAAGTACTTAATACAGAATACTATATGGTGGATAGAGTATTTGGGCATAGATGGAATACGGGAAGATACTTATCCTTATTGTAATCAATACGCAATGAGTAAATGGAATAAAGCTATACTAGATGAATATCCAAACTTTAATATTGTTGGTGAAATCTGGACAGGTGAACCCCCATTTCTTGCAGCCTATCAACAGAAAAATAAATTTGGTATACATCTAAATACTAATTTACCTTGCGTAACTGATTTTGCATTATCAGATGCATTCAGAAATTATTTAAGTGGCAGGAATGGATTGGAGGAGATATATAATGTTATCGCTCAGGATTTTCTTTATTATGATCCAAATAATCTCCTGACATTCTTTGATAACCACGATATTGCTCGTGGATTATTTGTTGCGAATCAGAATATTGAAAAATACAAGATTGCTCTTACTATACTTTTAACCACGAGAGGGATCCCAAAACTTTTTTATGGATCAGAGATTGGTATAGTTGGTGATAATAATCACGGAAGTATAAGAACACCATTCCCGGGTGGTTTTTCGGGCGATAAATTAAATGCATTTTCAGAATGTGAAAGAACATCGTATCAGAATGACATTTTCGAGTTTGTACAGGAACTTTTACAAATCAGAAAAAAACTGCTTTCATTGCAAAAAGGAAGCTTGATACATTATTATCCATTCAATAATGTTTATGTTTATTTCAGAAAGACTGATGATGAAACAGCGATGATTATAATAAATGATAACGACACAGACTGGAATTTAGATCTAAATAATTTCATAGAATCTCTCGGAAACTCCAGCAGTCTGCTGAATGTTAAAACTAATCAGGTTTTGAAAATATCTGAAAACAAAATAATTAATCTGAAGAGAAAATCTGCTGAGATTTTTTTACTGCAACTGTAAAATTAAAATCAGGATACTGAACATGTTAGAAATTCAAAAAAAACTTACGAACACTTTTTACGCGATGCTTGCACTTCCGGCAACTGCAATGGGATTTGCTCTCTCGATTCAGATAGCTGCACTTAGCTGGTTGATGAGAACAAAATATAATCTTGATCTGCACGAGATTGGTTTTGTGTGGGCTGCAGGACCTCTTGCAGGAATTATCGGTCAACCAATTGTTGGAGCTATTAGTGATAAAGTTTGGTTTTGGAATGGAAGAAGAAGACCTTTTATTCTGATTGGTGGTGCTCTTGCTGCTTTGATGCTTTTGGCTCTTCCTAATATTGATGTGATAAATGATTTTGTTGGTATCGGAAATATTATAATTGTCGCAGTGGTTGTAGCTTTAACATTAGATCTTGCAATAAACATTTCATTCAATCCTACCAGATCAATCATTGCAGATGTTACTCCCGATGGAGTACCAAGAACAAAGGGTTATACGTGGATGCAGACGATTTCAGGTTCATTTGGTGTACTTGCTTACGCACTTGGAGCAATATTTGGGAATTATTTCTTAATCTATTTTGGCGTGTTTCTGGTATTTGCTTTTTCTGTTGTACCGATGTTTTTCATTAAAGAACCTCGAGAGTTAAATCAGCTCGAAACAATTCGGGAAACAAGTATTACAACTAAGACCGATTGGAATCAATTCTTAAAACTCCTTTTTGCTCACTCTTTTTCGTGGATTGGTGTTCAAACAATGTTTGTTTATATGATTGGATACGTTGAGCAAAAACTTAACCCTGCAAGTAATGATGAAACAGGAATGATTTTATCAATTTCTTTTTTAGTTCTTAATGCTGTTGGTGCGCTTTTACCTGCTTTCGTTCTTGAGCCAATAACTGAAAAAATCGGAAGAGTTAAAACACATATTATTTGTGTTTTTATTATGTCGTTAGGTTATTTTGGAATAGTTCTTTTCGGGTCAACATCTTTTTTAGTTTGGGTAATGATGGCTGTTGCAGGTATTGGCTGGGCTGCAATTGTAAGCCTGCCTTTTGCAATAATGTCTGAAAAGGTTAATAAAAATAAGATGGGATTTTTTATGGGGATATTTAATCTATCTGTTGTTCTTCCTCAATTGCTCGTTAGTCTAGGTCTTGGAATATTTATTCAAAATGCAACCGACAAAAATCTGATTTTCATCATCAGTGGAGTGACGCTTGCAATTTCAGCTTCACTATGGTTTTTAGTTAGAGAGGAGAAAACATCATCTGCAAATACTATAGGACAGATAAAAGCCGGGCATTGAACTGTTAATAATCAAATATCAAGAAATAAGTATATGATATTTTTAATTTTAGCGATAATTTGTTCCAGCAGTCTTGCCTTGATATTAAAGCACGGCAATGTTAAAAATTCAAACACTGTGCTTTTAATTAATGCAAATTATTTAACTGCTTCAATCATTTCTTTAGTATTTATTTTTTGGGAAGGTCAATTCAGAATATCTCTTCTTGCATTTGGTTTCGCTTCTGCACTGGGATTTCTTTTTGCCTCAACATTTTTCATCTATTCAAAAGCAGTGGGAATGGCTGGGACTGCTCTGGCAACAGTTAGTGCAAGACTTTCTGTTCTTATTCCGGTTTTGTTTTCCATTTTACTTTTTGGTGAATCACCTAACTTTAAGATGATTATTGGATTCCTGCTTGCATTGGTTACTCTTTATTTATTCTACCTGTCATTAAAAAATCATAACAGTACTACAAGTTCATCAAAAAAATATTTTTATCTTATTTTGCTTTTATTGGGAATTGGTGTTGTTGATTTTTCAATGAAAGTGTTTGAATACAGTTTTGATTCAGGTGAAAAAGGCACTTTTGTTTTTGTGATATTCTTCTCTGCTTTTATTTACACCCTACTATATCTACTGATTAAAAAAATCAAGTTTGAAAAACACACTTTTAAGATTGGTTTGATTTTAGGTTTGCCGAATGTACTTGCTATTCATTTTATATTGTTGGCACTGAGTGAATTACCGGCAATAATTGTTTTTCCAATCCAGAATATTGGCGTGATTTTATTAACTGCAGTAATGGCTTATCTGATTTGGAAAGAAAAAATTAATAATTATGGTCTGGCTGCCCTTATCACAGGGGTGATTGCAATTATCTTCTTGAAAATTTAGTATCAATTTATAACCGCGATAAGTACAGCCAGAATTAAATAATTTTAAGATCTGATTTCCACCCATTTTTGCTGGCTCTTGGTTTCTTCAATTGTGCCGCTTCCCGATTTTCCGGAATAAGGACAAACATCCTTCTGCTCACTTTTTTTATTTAAGAAGGGGCAGCCATCAATTTTGTTTTCCGAGTTATTTGAATCATTATTAGATTCAAAATTCTTATTGAGATACGGGCATTCCGTTTGCTGTTTGCTTTTAAGATAAGGGCAATTATTAGTTTCCTTTGATTTCTTATCATTGCTGATTGCATACACAGAACCGATTACAGTTATTACACTGAACAATATGATTACTAATAGTTTCATCTTTTACTCCTTTCTGGTTTATTTTGTAAACCAGCAAAAAAGAATATTAGTTCAAAAAAAATGGAACGGAATTAATTAAAAATTGAATTAAAATCTACATACCACTCAATTTTTTCTGTGTTTTCAAATCTAAGTTTTAGATTTAAGATGTGTTCATTCACCAATTTTGTAGTAAAATGATTAAAATCTTTGTATAAAGACTTTTTGCTTTGCTCCCAGTATTGTGGTTGCGGAAGGTAAATAGAAATTACATGGTTACTGTTTTTTGGACCAAGTGAAACTCCTGAAAGGATTTTATTCCCCTCATCCCAATTAACTGTTTCGAGTTCTAATGCCCCCTGAAGAATATGCCTATTAGTTGAGATAACAAAGGGAAATTCTTTCTTTTCATGTATCGAAAGTAAAGTAACACATTCAGGTAAGACACTAAGAATTAATTCATTATTTATTTCACCTAAATATTTTTCCATCCAGAAATCATAAACCAGGTATGTTTTTGTTCGATCAAGTTCTAAACGATCAAATGAAAGATTATGAGTAATACTCTTTTGCTGGTTTGCATTAAACAGAGCGAGAACCATCCATTCATTGAATGATTTTTTAATCTTTACTGAAAATATTGAGTGACGATCAGAGTCAAATAAATCTAAAGGCTTTGCTGCTACGCCATAGGAAGGATAAATCTTCTTCAAAATTTCTAATCTATATTCATCCAGTTCTGTTAGCCGGTCACCACTTATAATATTTCCACCACTCAAACCAATCAAAGTTGCTGCTGCTTCTGCCTGCCTAAGCGACAGTAAATTGATACAGATATGGTCGGCATCATTAATCCAGGTGCGATTATTAAAATAATATCTTTTTGCCATTGCGGGAGCGCTGCTGGATGAATCCGTAAAATATTGTTTCCACGCTGCTTCTCTAAAACCATAATTCTGATCAATTTCAATCCTCATACTGTCAATCAAGCCAACAGAAACAGGTCCCGGACCACAATCATTTATGTGCTTTTCATTGCCTATCGCTGAACGCATTATTTCCAATCCTTTTCTGTATGCTTTAGCAGGCGTGTAGGATTTATCAAAATAGTGATATGCTGAAAGGATTGACCACGCAACAAAATCTATTTTGAACATTTCATAACCCCACACATTTGCGGCTTTGTCAAACAAATTATAAAACCATTTCTGTGCTTCCGGATGTGTAATATCTAAACAATATCTTTTGGGAATTTCATTTTTAGCCCAATCAGTTTCGAGGCTTGGCCAGGGACCAACTCTCATCAAACTGCCATCAGAATTTTTTAACAGCCAATCTTTGTGATTTTGGAATACTTCGGTTGGTTCTGATATTATGTAAGGAGCAATCCATATGCCCGGCTTAAATCCAAAAGATTTTATTTTATCTGCTAACCATTTCAACCCGCTGGGAAATCTTTCATTTCCATCCCAGTCTCCATGATATCGTTGATATCCCTCATCAATTTGAATGTACTCAAATCCAAACTGTTTAAGATGTTTGGAGGCAAACTCAGCATTTCGAATCACTTCATCTTCAGTGATGTATTGATAGGTGAAAAACCAGTTACACCATCCATTGATTATTGAACTTGGTTTTGCTTGATTCAATTTTCCCATTAGTTCGGCGTATCCTTCAAGAGCAGTGAAAGGATTTTCGCCTAAAGTTATTAAGAATTTGTTTGCTGAAATTGAATCTCCAGCTTTAAGTATTGTCCCCGGAGCAAATACTGATTCAGTAAAAAGTGACAAAGTTCCATCACTATTTTTTGAAATAACAATTTGTCCCAATCCAATTTGATTATCAATAAATCCACATACAAGTGATTCTTTATCATATCCTTTAAAAAGTCCGATATTCCACCAGCTTCGTACTCTTGTTTTATCCGGATATAAAAAATCAGGACTAAGTTTTCCACCTTTTGTAGGTCCGTAAGGATCAGCTTCAAAAAATGGATCTGAAAAATCCTGAATAATACCGGCATCGTAATACATCGGTCCATTTGTAATGACTTTTTGAGCATCCAACCAGGAAAGGGAGCTATTATTTTCTTTGATCGCACAAACAGGTTCTAAGCTTTTAATAATTATATCTTGCTTAGAAACGTTGGTACAAATTTGCTCAATAATTATCTCAGGTTTTTTAGAGTTAAGACTAAAAACAGTTTTGAAGTTTAGTTGATTCTGTAAGTCCCTAGAAAAAATAACTAACTGTTTGCTGTTGAATAGATTATCAATTTCATTGGAGTACTGTGCAGAGTGTTCAAATGATGGGATATCCAATGATCGTTTGATGTTTGCAACATTTGCACGTAAAGTAGCGTTATTAAGAAGTAATGTTCCATCACTTCTGAAAATGCTGAATCTGCCTGAATCAGTATCAAATTCTAATTTAAAGAATTGATTCTCAATAACTTCTTTATAGCGATTTGATGCGAAGAGTTTTTCAAATGGATTTGATAGTGCGATTGAGAAAGTAGAAAAGCTAACCGTTTTAATAAAATTTCTTCTATCAATAATCCAGGACATACATTAAATCCTTAAATGATTTGATAAAAATTTATTTCAGTTTATTTTCTTTCGTCAACGTCATCAACAAACATTACCATCAATCCAGCCAGTATCATTGAAGCACCACCCAATATCAAAGCGTAAATAGCCTCACCGTTAAAAATTGTTCTAACAAAAAATCCCAGAATTGCAGCCGCAGTAATTTGTGGAATCACAATAAAAAAATTAAAGATACCCATATAAACTCCCATCTTCTCTGCAGGCAATGAACCCGCTAAAATTGCATAAGGCATTGCAAGGATTGAAGCCCACGCTAAACCGATTCCAAGTTCAGAAACTAAAAGGAGATTTGGATTTTTAATAACATAGAATGATGCAAAAGAAATTCCACCTATGATTAGTGAAATCATATGAACAGTTTTTCTGTTTGTGATTTTTGCAATCCACATAATTACAAAAGCCATTATTGCAGCAAAGCCGTTGTAAACAGCCATCAAAACTCCAACCCAGTCTGCGCCTTTATTATAAAGTTCAGATGAAGGATCTGTTGCACCAAAAATATGATGGGTTACTGCCGGAGTTGTGTAAATCCACATTGCGAACAATGCAAACCAGGAAAAAAACTGAACAACTGCAAGTTGTTTCATGGTTTTAGGCATCTTGAATAAGTCGTTTAGAATAACAACAAATCCGCCCGAAGTTTTTTTAAGGTTTGTAAGATAACCTGCAAGCAGCTGAAGCAAACCAAATATAATTGAGCCAACAAAAAGTACATAAAGTCCATAATCATTTTCTTTAAGAATCAGATAAAGAATTAATACACCGATTACTCCAATCATAAGCCAAATCGTTCCGGCTATGAAAAATTTATCTGATGAAATCAATTCGTCTTTGTAAGAACTATGATAGTTTGATTTTTCACTTTGTAATTCAGAATATCTTTTTAGCTCTTCAGGAGGATATTCTTTTGTACTGATTACCGTCCAGAGGACAGCAAGAAAGAACACAAATGCTCCGATATAAAATGAAAACTTGACTGAAGCAGGAATTTCTCCCTCAGGCGCAGTATTAGAAATGCCAAACCAATTAGTCATCATATACGGAAGTGCTGATGCAATAATGGCTCCAGTACCAATGAAAAAACTTTGCATGGAAAATCCAACGGTTCTTTGCTCAGAGGGAAGCATATCTCCAACAAATGCCCGGAAAGGTTCCATTGAAATATTTATTGATGCATCCATTATCCATAGCATTCCTGCTGCGAACCAAAGAGCCGGGGAATTAGGCATAACCACCAAAGCTAATGAAGCAAGTATGGCACCTATCAGAAAAAATGGGCGACGTCTTCCCAATCTGTTCCAGGTTTTATCACTCATATGCCCAATTATTGGTTGAACGATTAAACCCGTTACAGGAGCAGCGATCCATAAAATTGGGATCGCATCTATATTTGCTCCCAAAGTTTCGAATATTCTGCTCACGTTTGCATTTTGCAATGCAAAACCGAATTGGATCCCAAGGAAGCCGAAGGACATATTCCATATTTGCCAGAAGGTGAGACGAGGCTTATTCATAAATATTCCTGAGTATGATTAAATTAACAATAACGAAAAATAACAAATGGTTTTTAATAAAGATAATTTTAATTGAATCGTATGGATCGATCTCCTGATCGATCTGATTAGGATATAATTAAAAGGCAAGGAACGGACATGAGTCCGTTCGCTACAATTATGCAAATACAAGAAATAATAAATAGAGTTTTATTTACACCAAACTCAGCGTTTTTTTACACTCCAACAATTTATGGGGATTGTAAATCTTATCTTTTTCTTAAACCACAAAAAAAAGTTACTATCCATTCATTAAATAGTCTGAATGAAAAATTAGAAAGGATAGATGAATTAGTTAAAAGTGGTCTCGTCGGATATTCATTAATTAACTACGAAGCCGGTTATCTGTTTGAGAAAACTTTACACAAGTATTTAACGGGAAAAGAAAATTTAATCCAGTTTTATTTTTATAATAAGAATGAAATTATTGAAATTGATTCCAATAAGCTGGAATTATCAACCGATGAAAAATTTAAGATCAATAATTTCACATTAAACACTAATAAAAAAAAATATCTTTATTCAATAAAAAAAATAAAAAATTACATTTCCGAGGGAGATACTTATCAGGTTAACTATACTGTAAAAGGTAAATTTAATTTAACCGGATCAATTGCATCACTCTTCGCTAATTTAGTTTTTAATCAGTCTGCCAGATACATTTCATTCATAAACAATAATCAAAACTTAATCATCTCACTATCACCAGAATTGTTTTTTGAGATTAAAGGAAAACAAATCATTTCTAAACCTATGAAAGGTACAATCAGACGGGGAATTAACTTTATCGATGATAAGAAATGCTTCGAAGAGTTAAAGCGAAGTGAAAAGAATATGGCTGAAAATGTAATGATCGTTGATATGATAAGAAATGATTTAGGAAAAATTTCTGAGTATGGTTCAGTCAGAGTAAAAAATCTTTTCGAAGTTGAGAAGTATGAATCAGTTTTTCAGATGGTAAGTACAATTGAAGGTACGTTAAAGAAAAAAATAAAATCCTCTGATGTTATCAAAAATATGTTCCCTTGCGGATCAATCACTGGTGCACCAAAAATCAGAACGATGGAAATAATACGTGAGATTGAAAAGGAAGATCGTGGCATCTATACAGGATCAATTGGTTTATTACTAAGAAATAAAAAAGTATTTAATGTAGCTATTAGGACTTTGATTATTGATAAAAAAAATCGCTCAGGTGAAATTGGTCTTGGAAGCGGAATCGTTTGGGACAGTAATCCTTCTGAAGAGTATGAAGAAACAAAATTGAAAGGAAGATTTCTTACACACTCCATAGATTGTTTTGAAATATTTGAAACGATGAAATATTCTAAAGGCAAAATATTTTTACTTAATCTTCACATGAAGAGACTTAAAGCTGCTGCAAATTACTTTTTGTTTAATTACAACTCTGGCATGATAAAATCAGAATTAAAAAATTTGATACAGCAATTAGGTAATAATACAAAGATTATCAAAATGTCTTTAAACAAAGAGGGTGAGTTGAAGTTTGAAATCAGACATTACAAAAATTCTGTTGGTAAAATTAAAATAGCAATTTCAAAAAGCGTGGTTGATTCGCAAAATCCATTCCAGTATTTCAAAACGACAAACAGAGAATTATACAATAATGAGTATCAAACTTACTCTTCAAAAGGTTTTTTTGATGTTATTTATTTTAATCAGATTGGTGAATTAGTTGAAGGTGCGATAACGAATATTTTCATCAAGAAGAAAAATATTTTATTTACGCCACCTGTTGAATCAGGATTACTACCCGGTGTTTATCGAAATTATTTGATCAAAAAATATCCTGAAATTGTTCAGAAAAAAATAACTCTGAAAGATATTCTTAACGCAGATGAAGTTTTTTTAACCAATTCTGTAAGAGAAAAAGTAATTGTACACGAAATTTATTTTTCCGGTAAAAGGATAAAATCTTTTAATTAAAACACTTATGTCCGGGAAGATTATTTATTTTATTTTCTATATTTTGCAAACAAATAATCAATCAATTCTAAAATGACCAAATCCATAGATCAAACATCTACCAGAAAAAAAGAGCATATAAAACTGTGTCTTACTGATAAAGTAAGTTTTAAAGTTAAAACAAATGGATTTGAAAAATATGATTTTATTCATGATGCACTAACAGAAGTTGATCTTTCAAAAATAAATTTTAACAGAAAGTTATTTGGAAAAAATATCAGTTATCCATTTCTTATTTCCTGTATGACAGGGGGAACCGAAGAAGCAGAAAATATTAATAAAAGACTCGCTCACGTTGCAGAAGAATTGAAGATACCAATCGGAGTCGGAAGTCAAAGGCAGGCGATTGAAAATTCTAAATATCATAACTCTTATAAAGTAATAAGAAAGATTGCCAAAAATGTTCCGGTTTTAGGAAATATCGGAGCAGCACAGGTTGTGCAAACGAAAGATTTGAAAAAAATAATCTCACTTGTTGATATGCTGGATGCAGATGCATTCGTTATTCACATTAATCCGTTACAGGAATTATTACAAAAAGAAGGTGAACCGTTTTTCGTTGGACTATTAAAAAAAATTGCAGAGCTTGTGAGAATCTCATCAGTGCCGATAATCGTTAAAGAAGTAGGTTCAGGAATCAGTAAATCCGCTGCTGAGAAACTTCTTAAAATTGGTGTTAAAGGAATCGATGTTGCAGGTGCAGGTGGTACAAGCTGGGCAGCAGTTGAACTGCTCAGAAAAAAATCTGATGAAGATGAATTCTGGGATTGGGGTTTGCCGACTTCATTTTGTCTTAAAGAAATTTATCCATTAAAGAAAAAAAATGATTTTATACTTATCGGATCGGGTGGAATTAACTCAAAAAAAGATTTAGCAGTGGCATTTGTCCTTGGTTCAGATTTAGTTGCGTCTGCACGACTGATTCTACAAACGTTAATCAGTAATGGCGAGGAGGATGTAAAATCTTTAATAAAAAATTATTTTAAATATCTTAAAGAAGTTATGTTTTTAACCGGATCGAAAAATCTTGATGAATTAAAAGAAAATAAAATTATTAAGAAAGAAGAGTTGTTTTGAAAAAGAGTAATTCAAATAAGTTTGCAATGATTTATGAGCGTGAAAGAAAAGTAATTGATAAAAAGTTAGCCTCTGCTTTAAAGAATCGCGCTCCACAAACGCTTTATAATCCTGTATCCTACATTCTGGAAAGCAGTGGAAAGAGATTACGACCCCTTCTCGTAATTCTTTCAGCAAGAGCTGTTGGCGGTAAACCTTCGAATGTTTACAATGCAGCCCTGGCTGTAGAGATGCTACATAATTTTACTTTGATTCACGATGATATTATGGATAATGCAGATTTGCGAAGAGGTAATATCACATTGCACAAAAAATATAATGTAAACACGGCTATTCTTGCGGGTGATGCTTTGTTGGCTGTTGCATACGAATTTTTATTAAAAGATTGTAAAATAAATGCCCGTAAAGCTCTAACTACTTTTACTCATGGTCTTGTTGAAGTATGTGAAGGTCAAAGCTATGATACAGAGTTTGAAAGCAGAGAGAATGTTTCTCTTGAAGAATATATTGAGATGATAAGTAAAAAAACTGCAGCTCTGGCTAAAATGTGCTGTGAACTTGGCGCTTATTTGTCTGATGCAAAAAAAACAGATATAAAAGCATTGTCGGATTATGGAAAGTATCTTGGTATTGCTTTTCAGATTCAGGATGACCTGCTGGACATAATTGCGGATAAAGCAGAGTTTGGAAAAAGAATAGGCGGAGATTTGCTGGAAGGCAAAAAAACTTTTCTTTTTCTACAGGCTTATAAAAAAGCAATGGGTGATGACAGAATTGCATTTGAAAGAGTTATAAAGAATAAGGGAATAAAAGAAGAAGAAATAGAATTTTTTAAAAATCTTTATATTAAACTTGGCGTTATAGAAGACGCACAAAATGCCATAAAGCATTACACAAAGAAAGCACTTAAAGCAATTAATAAACTATCAAATAAAAAAGAGATTGATATTTTCCATTGGTTAGCCGATTCACTATTAAAGCGAAATAAATAATGATTGAAAAAGTTGTTAAAATTGTAAATAAAGCAGGTCTTCACACCCGTCCTGCTGCAACAATTGTTAAACTTGCTGCTAAATATAAAAGTGATTTCTTTATAAACAGAGATGGAATGAGTATAAATGGTAAAAGTATTATTGGCGTAATGACTTTAGCAGCTGAAATTGGATCTGAACTTAAGCTTACTTTTGATGGACCGGATGAAAAAGAAGCTTGTGAAGAAATTGTAGCTTACTTTGAAAGGGGATTTGATGAATTATGAAATCATTTAAAGACATTTATAAAAATTCTGAAAATAAAATTGCCGGAATTGCTGCTGCACCCGGAATTGTAATCGGCAAAGTTTATCTTTTTGCTAAAGAGAAAATTGAAATCAGTAAAGCTGAGATTTCTGATGTTGATGAAGCTATCAACAATTTCCACGACGCGCTTGCTCAGTCAAAAAAAGAGCTGAATAAAATTTTTGGTATCGCCCGCGAAAAAATGGATGATGTAAGAGCTGCAATTTTTGAAGCTCAATTAATGATACTTGATGATCCCATCCTAATTGATAACATTGAGAAAAGAATAAGTAAAGAAAAAATTCAACCCGAGTATATCGTTGCCGATGAAATTTCTAAATATCAGGAACTAATGATTATATCTCACGAATCTTACATGAAAGAACGCGCACATGATATTGAAGACATTAAAAACAGAATCATCCGAAATCTGCAGAAGAAAAGATGGCAATCAAAAATTGAGAAAAACGTAATCGTAGTTAGTGAGTATTTAACTCCGGCTGATACACTTCTTTTCTCTCGTGTAGAAACTTTAGCTTTTGTAACCGATCACGGAGGACTGACTTCTCATGCTGCGATAATTTCAAGATCGCTTAACATTCCGGCTGTTGTTGGTACGCACAAAGCAACACAACTTCTTAAAGATGGCGATATAATAATTGTTGATGGATTTCATGGTTATGTAATTTATCATCCATCTGATGAGCAGATTGAATTTTTTAAGGAAAAACAAAAGAAACATATTGAAATACAAAAAGGTCTTGAAGAATTAAGAGATCAACCTGCCAAAACAAAAGATGGACGCGAAATAACTCTTGAAGCAAATGTTGATGTTTCCGGTGAGATTGATCTTGTTATGACCAGTAATGCTAAGGGAATAGGACTGTACAGAACGGAGCAGATCTTAAGTGAATTAGGTACTTTTCCTGAAGAGGATGAACAAACTATAATTTATTCCAAACTTGCTTCACGTATGTATCCTAAATTTGTTACTATAAGAGCTTATGATATCGGAGGAGATAAATACAGGTTAAGTGAGTATAAAGAGCCAAATCCATTTTTAGGTTTAAGAGGAGTAAGATTTTTACTTGAAAATAAAACTTTATTTAAGAAGCAGATAAGAGCTGTACTGAGAGCCAGTGAAAATAAAAATATCAGATTTATGATTCCGATGGTTTCAACCATTGATGAAATATTGCAATCTTTTGAATTGATAAAGGAATGTAAAGCTGAATTGAAAAAAGAAAAGCAAAAGTTTGATAATCATATTAAAGTTGGAATAATGGTAGAGGTGCCTTCTGCCGCAGTTATGGCTAAGGAATTTTCTGAGTACGTTGATTTTGTAAGCATCGGCACAAATGATCTCATTCAATATCTTATGGCTGTTGACAGAGGGAATGATCTTGTTTCAAATTTGTATCAGGAATTCAGTCCAGTGGTAATAAGAACTATAGATTTTATTGTTAAGGGAGCAAAGGAAAATAAAATTCCTGTTAGTATTTGCGGAGAAATGGCAGCAGACACACTTGCAATTCCGTTGTTGGTTGGATTAGGATTGGATTCTTTAAGTATGTCTCCCGCAACAATTTTATATGCTAAAAGAATCATCAGAAATTTTGAGTATAAGAAAGCAAAAATATTGGCTGATGAATGTCTGAAATGCAAAACTGAAATTGAAATTCAGAAAAAAGTTAAAAAGTTTTTTGAAGATAATAACATAACACGAACAAGGAATATTTTATAATATGCAGATAATAGATTTTGTAAAAAAATACGATCCCCAAAATCAGTTTGATGTCTTAGTTAATTCTTATCAGCAAATTGATGATGCCTGGGGAAGAGATTTATCAGGATTGTCTCTCAACAGTTCTTCAATAAAAAATATTATTATCAGCGGATTGGGTGGTTCAGCAATCAGTGCTGATCTTATTAAAAATTTTTTGGTCAAAGAGATAAACACTCCCATTATAGTAAATAGAAATTATAATTTACCTTCTTTTGCAAATCAGGAAACAATGTTTATTGCCTCTTCATACTCAGGCAACACGGAAGAAACAATTTCATCTTTGATGGAAGCAATTGAAAAAAAATGTAGAGTAATTTGTGTGTCAACAGGCGGTAAAGTAGAAGCAATCGCAAAAGAAAAAGGGCTAAATCATATAAAACTTAAATCAGGTTTTCAGCCCCGTTATGCATTGGGCACAAGCTTTTTCACTTTATTAAAAACATTTCAGCATCTCAATTTTATTGATGATCAGAATAGCTTTGTAAATAAAATCAGAAATCTTTGGGAAGAAAAAGGAAAGAACTTTACTTCAGAAGATAATATTGCATTTCAAATTGCCGTGCAGCTTGTTGGTTTTATTCCGATAGTCTATTCTGTATCTGATGTAACCAACTCAGTTGGATACAGATTAAAAAGTCAAATCAATGAAAATTCAAAGCTGCATTCATTTCATCATGAAATACCTGAGATGAATCACAATGAAATAATAGGATGGGAGTCTTATCAGGAAAAAGATTTCAGAGCTAAAGTCATCCAGATATTTGATGAGTCATATCATCCTCAAATCAAAAAAAGATTTACAATTCTTAATGAACTTCTCTCAAAATCAGGTTTGGAAATTATAAAACTTGAGAGCAGCCACGAAGATTTTAAGGTACGATTATTGGATTTGATTTATTTATCAGATTGGATTAGTTATTACCTGGGAGTATTGAGAGGTTTTGATCCAAGCGAGATAGACTATATCAACTTCCTCAAAGAAAAACTTTAAGTATTATCCCTTTAATCTCAAGTTTGATGAAGTACTGCTTTTACATTTACCTGATCTTCATTTTTACAGCACCATCTTCTCATTCACAA
>FWPV01005155.1_pt1 | contig 26469 bp, 26 predicted proteins | sample 2228371 | NCBI WGS metagenome assembly FWPV01 (sample SAMEA103939776, study PRJEB20133) | metagenome
TTTTCTTTTAAATAGTAACCTGACAGGAATTGCCAGAAATTGTGCGAAGTGAAATCCCGAAAAAGTCGGGATCCTACCCTATTTAAAGACTTTAAAGTAAAATCATAAAAAGTACTTTTTTGTATTTATCATAGCCTTGCTCCATTATAATAACTATTTTTGATTAATAAATTTAAGGGCTTTTATTATGGAATCATTAAGTGGTAAAACTATTCAAATTTATTTACCAGATGGTGACCCTCAAAGTATAAAGATAGCAGAGATAACAAGTCGAACCGTTCAAGCAATTCTAATTCCGAGATCAAAGCTTGAGTCAGCATTTAAGAGAGAGGAATTAAAAAATGTCGGTGTTTATTTTTTAATTGGTAATCCTGATGATGAAACTAAAGAAATACTATATGTTGGTGAGGCAGAGGAATGTTTAACTAGAATAAAGCAACAGAATAAATCGAAGGATTTTTGGAATACAGCAATAGTGGTCATATCAAAAACTCAATATTTTACAAAAACGCATATAAAATATTTGGAGTGGTTTTGCTATGACCAAGCTAAAGAAGCAGCAAGATTTAGGATGGAAAATTCAAATATTCCAACAAAACCTTTTACTTCAGAATCAATGGAAGCTGATCTTTTAGATAATTTTGAAACAATTAAAATTTTAACTTCTACACTTGGTTACCCATTGTTTGAGAAGATCAAAAAGCCACCGACAAAAAATATTTTATTTTGTAAAGGGAAGAATGCAATCGGTCAGGGAGAGTATTCAACCAACGGTATGATAGTGTTTGCTGAATCGAAATGCAACCTGGAAGAAACTAGTTCTACGCCGGAATGGATAACAAATTTAAGGAAGAGATTGTTAAAAGAAGGTGTACTAGAAATAGATGGAAAGGTGATGGTTTTTAAATCAGATTACATCTTTAACTCCCCAAGTTCCGCCGCCGTTGTTCTATTAGGAAGAGCAGCAAATGGGTGGACAAGTTGGAAATACAAAGATGGCAAAACTCTTGATGAAGTGGTGAGACAAAATATCAACAAATAATTTTTCTATTATGCAATTTTCCGAAAATCATTGTTACTCTTATTATCATCAACAAAAGACTTTTTCCTTAAAGTTAGTTTATCAAACACTCTTTCCTGTGCGTGATGCCGCTGAAATATAGAAAGCTTAAAATAAATTACAGAACCTAATACTGTCTTTAGTAAATACTCTTTAATTGAACCATCAAACGTTTGCATTGATGCGAATCTCCACCACCGTTTGATAATGTTCTTCCAAGAGTAAAATATTTTAATTGTTCTTTCATAATAGTAATAGATTTGATCCTCAGTTAAATGCTTGTGTCTGAATAAAACGTGATCCCCTTCGTAGTGAGTAATATCTGTATCAATCAAACGACCTTCTTCAATCATTTTTTTGTACAGAGGAGTGCCGTAAATAGGAATTGAAATAGAAGGAAGTATAACATTCACTCCAACCTCATCAAGTTTTTGCGGAAGGGAAAGAGTGTATTCCTGCGTGTCTTCATCAAGTGCAAACATAAATCCCGTAAAAGTTAGAATGCCTTTTTTATTTAACTTGTGGAAAAACTCTTTGTACTCTTCAACTTTGTTTTGCTTCTTTTCAACATCCCGCAAGCTATCTTCGTTTAATGATTCCATTCCAAGAAAAGACATTCGGCAATTTGCTTTGGCAAGCAGTTCGACAAATTCATCATCACGTAAACATTCTATGCTGTACTGTGCACCAATTGCCCAGAATTTTAGTTTAGCTATTTCTTTCAGCAGATCTTTTGCGTTACTTAAACTTCCGCCAAGGTTGTTATCCAGAATCATAGCGGTTTTTCTTTTTATAAAAGATAATCCTTTTGTGTTTGTTAAATCTTTAATTACATCATTAACGGGACGCATTCTATATGGTGTGCGTTTGATGTTTAACTGGCAATATGTGCAGGGATGAGGACATCCGCGGGAGGCTTCTGTAACAATCGGTGTGAAAAAAGTTTTTTCAACAAGATCATATCTTGGAGCAGGAATGTTGTTTAAATCTGGTGCTAAACCCGCATCGTATCTTTTTTTAAGATTTCCATTAAGCAAGTCGGTAATCATTTCTGCCCAAACTTTATGTGCTTCTCCAACACAAATGGAATCAAAATGTGGCTCAGCTTCATCAGGAAATGTTGAGGCAAACTTACCTCCGCCAATTACTATTTTACCCATTGCCCTGAATTTAGCTGAAACTTCATAAGCATGCGGAGCCAGGTAATCCATAAAACTGATTGCTATATAGTCGGCGTCAGTATCGTAATCAATTGGTCTTACCATTTCGTGCAAAACTTTAACTTCAACTTCAGGTGGAGTTAAAGCTGCAAGTAATATTCCCGGTAAAGGCGGTGCGGGATTTTTTGCATAGTATGGTTCTTCATCAAGAAGATTTTGAAATAATACTATGATTAAAAGCTTTTGTTTATATTTTAATTTCTTCTTCATTTTCTGTTTTTCCTTTGAATAAAAATCACATTACTTTTGATAATGTTGATTCAGATCTGCTGTTTTCATACTCATTCCAAATTTCTTCAACAACTTCTACAAGTTTATTTATATCTTCTTTTGTGTGGCTTGCAGTTATGCTTATTCGGAAACGCTGTTGTGATACTGGCACCGCCGGATACTCTATTGAGTTTATAAAGATTCCTCTTTCGTGGAATTTGTAAGCTGCATCTCTGATATTCATTTCAACCGTAACACGTAATGGAAGAATTGGTGTTTTATCAGAAACATTAAATCCGATTTTATTTAACATTGCTGCGGCATACTTAACATTAGATCTGAGCGAACAGAGAATTGAAGAATCATTTTCCAGTAAATCTAATCCGGCTAAAACTGAAGCAATTGTAATTGGAGAAATTGATGCAGAAAACATATATGATCTTGCAAAGAATCTTAAGTAATCCACGATAGGTTTTGAAGCTGCAACGAATCCACCCGTAACTGCAAATGATTTGCTGAATGTTCCCATCGTAACATCAATTTGACCATCCAATCCAAAGAAATCACTTACTCCACCGCCATTTTCTCCGATCGTTCCCGTTCCATGAGCATCATCCACTAATAAAATGGCATCATACTTTTTGCATATCTTAACTATTTCATTAAGCGGAGAAAGATCCCCATCCATAGAGTAAACACCTTCAACACCAACGTAAATGTTTCTGGGGTTAATTCTCTTTGCATCTTCAAGCTTTGCAATAAGATTATCAACATCACTGTGAAGAAAATGTATTCCTCTAGCATTGCACATTTTTAGTCCATCATAAAAAGATGCATGACTGTATTGATCGTAAACCACATAATCATCTGGCCCGACCAAAGCAGAAACTAAACCAACATTTGCGCCATATCCACTTGAAAATATCAGCACGTCTTCAGCACCTTTTAATGATGCTAATCTTTCTTCTAATTCTCTGTGGATTTTAGTGTAGCCGTTAAGAAGCGGCGGACCGCCGATACCTATTCCATATTTTTCAATAACTTTTTTTATATACTCTTTTATGTAAGGATGATTTGCAAAGCCCAGATAATTATTTGAACCGAACATTAACATTTTTCTTGTGATGCCTAAGTATTCGTCATAAACATCAACTTCTCGATCAGAGGGACTTGAGATGCACCTTAAGTGAAGCATTTGTCTATTGCTGGATAGATTATCAAGAAATTCGCTGAAGAAATTCACTCTATCCGAAAGAGGCATTCTTCTTCCTCGCAACAGAATATCTCTTAAGTCAAAATTTTCGCCGCCCAAATATTCTTGCTTTGATGACATTTTATTTGCTCGCTTTCTCGTGTTGTTTAAAGTATCTTGTTTCTGATAGCAAACTAATAGGAATTGAGCAGGGAAGTGTCAGTAACTTCCAAAAGAAATGTAAAAAAGTTGTCATGAATATGACTTCATATCAAACGTAATATTTCTATGGAAAGTATCTATTTTTTTAATTCCTCATCTATTTCAAGTAATTTTTGTAAATATTTATTAGGACTAAAATCTTTTTTAAACGCAAGGTTTCTGATTTTATGTGAATTGATTAATTGTTCTTTTGAGTAAATGTAAAGTTTTATCTCAGTTTCCTTTGTTGATTCAGCAATTAAAACAGGGTAAAGTTTCAACTGATTTGCATCATTAAGAAATTCATTTTCCTTTTCAGATGGAATGGAAAATAATAATTCAAATTCACCGTGTTCGCCGGCAAGCAATAGCCATAACGGGATGTTAAACTTATTAAACAAATCCTTGCTGGCGTCATCGATTATATTTCCAATATCATTAGTAATCCTGAATCCAACATTGTTTAATCGCATCAGCTGATCGAGTGATGAGATCAGACCATCGCTTGTATCAATGCTGCTTGTGGCATATTTAATTAACAGATTTTTCCATTCCAGTTTTGCTGAAGGAAAATATTTTAGAGTGTCCTTCTCGTTAAGTACGGAATCTGGTTGCTGGCTCAGTAATATAAGTTTTTCTGCAGCATAAGCATTACCAACTCCAAATTCTCCGGTCGAATAAATTTTATCACCAGGCTTGCAGCCAATTCTGGTTAAGTATTTTGTTTTATCAACAGTACCAACTGCACAGCCGGTAATTATTAATTCATCACCAAAATTTGTATCACCACCAAGGACAAAAGTTTTGCATTTAATGCAGGCATCATTTATTCCCTGTTGAAGCTTTTCTGTAAAATTATTTGAAAGATTATGCGGAAGAATTTGTGAAATAACTATTCCAATTGGTGATGCACCGACTGCTGCAATATCACTCATATTAACCATTACACTCATCCAGCCGATTAAGTGTGGATCAGAGTAAAGTCCGGTTTTAATTTCTTCTGCAATTGTATCTATAGTCATTGCAAGATTAAAAGATGAATTATCCAATTCAATTATCTCAGCATCTGATTCGTGAACTTTATTAAGCTGCTTAGGTGATCTTGAAAGCGATGCTGATAATCTTTTGATAATCTGATTTTCCAATATGTCGTTTAGTTTGTGCATATGTTTATAAATTTATTTAAGATTGAAAACTCAGCATAGTTTGTTGAAATAACCTCACCATCAAACTCAATTAAAAACTTTTCGGAAGCATTCAATTTGATTTTTGATGATTTGGAATGAACTGTTTTATTATTATTCGGAAAACTGTTTTTGCTTAAAGATTTAAGCAGACCAATAAGTTCAATGCTGTTCATTGAGTGTGCAAGGAATGTATCAAACAATCCATTCTGGTAATCAGCTTCTATCGGATAAGAAAGATTACCGGAAATATTTGGACTTTTAACTATTGATAAATTTGAAACGGGAAAACAATAAGCTTCATCGGGATTTACAATTATTTGCACTTCGCAGTTTTTATAAGTTAAGATAGTTTTAAGTGCGGCATAAATTATTGCTAATGATTTAACGTGTTTTTTTAAGAAGGATAAAACTTTGTCAGGATTGTTAAAGTAATCATTAGCCTGAGCAGTTACTCCAATACTGGCATTCAGTAAAAAATATTTATACAAAAATTGTGTTCCGGATCTGTATTTAATTATTCCAACATCTCTTGGCAAAGAGCTGCTAAAATTTATTTTGCATGGAATTTTTTCAACAGTGCTTTGCAAATCATATGGTTTGCAAAAATCATTGCTCGAGCCAATTCCGATAACGCCGATTTTAATTTTTTTAATTTGTTCTTCATTTAGCACCTCAATCAAACTATTTATAAATAAGTTCACTGTACCATCCCCTCCTGCAATAATGAAATTGAAATCATTTTCCTGAACTGAACTAATAATTACTTTCTTTAATAAATCATTGCTTTGAAATTCAATCAAATCGATTTTATTAAATCTCCTGCGGATTTCATTCTCGATTTTTCTCCATAATCTAAATGCTGTACCGGCACCTGCATATTTATTAAGCATTAACTTCATCTTTAAATCTGGGTTTTAGATGGTCTTAATAAAATGGTTAAATTGAATAAAGCATAGAATAAAATCATTGTGAATACCCAATCCGGATTATTTAACACTGCTACTGATGCAAGAAGCAGAATGTATGCGTGCACAGATAAGTTTATTGCCTTGCTGGATTCATCATCGTTCCTAATCTGATGAACAAAAATCTGGCATAACATCATTACAAGTATTCCTGAAAACAGAAATAAGAATGCGAATGAAATATTTGTAATAACGATTGATGATAGATTGCTGTTTACAAAAATGAGAATAGAGGCAATGATTGTAATTAAGCCAAACACATTGGATACTACTGAAGCTGTTCTTCTACCGAAGACCACTGGCAGAGTTTTGTAAGATGTTTTCCTGTCTGCTTCGATATCTTTAAAGTATCCGACAAGAACGAAGTTTGCGTACCCAAAGAAAACAGTTATCAGAGCAAAAGTTATTTTTGGATTTCCGGAAAAGTCAGAGAAGTTAGCTCCGCATAGATAAGCCATCAGGAATAAAACACCAACGATCCAGGCATTGTAAAATGGACCAGCCCAAAACTTTTTTTTAAAGTAAGTATACGTTGCTAATCCAATACCGGAAATAATTCCCAATAATAAATTCATCGGATTGTAAATTGAAAAAACACTTACACAGAATAGCAAACCCAAAATGCTGATTGTTAAAACCTGCCGCTTAGAAATTAATCCCTGAGTAAGCGGGCGATATGGGGATGAAATTGAATCTGTATCTGTCTGAAAGCAATCAGTTAAAGCCTGTCCGAATCCATATGAAAGAAATGATGCTGTAATAATCAGGATAGTTTTGCTTATCGATAACTCAGGTATAAATGACATTCCTGCGATACCAGTTATTCCGCTTACAAAAAGCAAATAAGGTCGCATTGTAATCAAATATGCCCGAAGAAAGTTAAATGAAAATATGCTGAAAGGTTTATTTACTATTAACGATTCCATATAGCTCCCGTATAAAAGTATTTATCAATTGCCTGCTGAAAAACTAATCTTACTCCGGTTTTAATTTGTCAGTATTATTGCAAAGAGTTGTCAAAAAATTGTAAAAAGATAGAAGGCTTAACAATTTGGTAATGGTAACTTAACTGTTGCTTAACACTGCTTATACCATTGATATTTATTTTTCAACCGGAAATCACAATGATTAAGGAATTTTATGAGATCAATATTAGCTTTCGCTGCAATTCAATTAATGATTTACATTTTTAGTATGAGCAACGCAATTACAATCAGTATAATTGTCCTGAGTTCTGCTTTAGTCCTTTTTGCAGGAGCATTTTTTTCTGCTTTATTAAAGGATAAAAAACATCGCAGAAAAACAGCACAGACTGTTTTAGAATTAAACTAGGACTTTAAATCCCTCCTCTAAATTCAAAGCAATTTGAATTAAAGGAATTTTATTTCCTTTCCTGCCGATATTTTTATTACCTGCAAAATGAAATTTAATTGAAACTGTTGTTTTAACTGCTTAAATTAAGGCTGTAAGAAGTATTCACTATTTGCGAAAGCGTTATGAAAGAATTCTTCAGCGTACAGGAAGTAGCAAAACTTTTAGATATGAGCCATTCTGGAGTTTTATATCATATCAAAAACGGAAGTTTAAAATCCACACAAGTTGGGAAGATATATATAATTACAAAAGAAGATTTTGCTGATTTTCTGAAAGAGCATAAGAAAGAAAAAAAATCTAAAAAGAAACCTGATGAGCCATTACTGTTCTGATTTATTTAATGAAAATTTTAATAACTCCTGCCTGTAGTCTTCAAGTTGTTCATCGCTTATTTCAGTTAATGATTTAATGCAATAACAATACGCACCCAAGATTGGTATAACCAAATTATCCTCATAAGAATAAAATTTATCTATAAGCTTTATCATCGTTTGTAAATCTATTTCTTCTCCTTTGCCGGCTTCGCTCAGTTTATAAATATCATCAGAGCAATCAATGGGAAATTTTGGTTTTAGTCCCACCTGTTTTCTTCCCCTTTGATAATCGAGCATAGCGGCAAGAAAGTTGTACCTGTAATCTTCAACTGTGTGAGATGTTTTAGCATATTCCCACCAGGAATATCCATTCTCTGCTCCTTTAGTAAATCTCTTATCAAGATTATAAACATCCTTATTCTGAGAAAAGGAAACAGAAAATGCTAAAAGAAAGATTAAAAATATTGTTCTCATATATACGCTTTTCTTAGAAGTAAAAATGAATAAAATGTTTTCTAAACTCAACAATAAAATTATAAATTGCATTAAGAAAATTATTCGTTAAGGATTTTATGTCGTCACACCTTCTAAGCAAATCATCTTTTATCCGCGGTGTACAATGCGAAAAACATCTTTACCTTTATAAATATCATTATAATGAAATGGATCAGCTTTCTGAAATGCAGAAAGCAATATTCAAGCGCGGCACCGATGTTGGAAAATTAGCGCAGCAGCTTTTCCCAAATGGTATTGATGCTTCACCGGCAAATCAGTTTGAATATGATAAAGCAGTAAAGGAAACTGATAAACTTATCAACAATCATCAAAAAGTAATTTATGAAGCCTCCTTTAATTATAGTGAGGTTTTGGCAGTAGCAGATATTGTTGTTAATGAGAAGTCCGGATTAAAAGTGTATGAAGTTAAAAGCTCAACCTCTGTTTCGGAAACTTACATCCGCGATGCAGCTTTACAATACTGGGTAATATCTAATTGCGGTTATAAGATCAAAGATTTTTCAATTACTTATATCAACAATCAATATGTAAGAAAAAGCGAATTAGATCTGAATGAATTATTTATTACAGAATCAGTTTTAAAGTTGATCTTACCTTTGCAGAAGTGGGTTGAAGAAAATGTTAAGCGATTTAAAAAAGTTCTTAGCCAACAAAGCATTCCGGATGTTGATATAGGTGAACATTGCCATGACCCATATGTTTGCGGCTTTTATGAGTATTGCAGAAAACACATTCCGGAAAACTCGGTGTTTGATCTTTCGGGTGTTCATCTTAATAAAAAATATGATTTGTACCGTGATGGAATAATAAGACTTGAAGATGTTCCGGATGAAGCAAAGTTATCTCAGTCAGCAAAGCTTCAGCTGGATGTTTACAGAACCAAAAAAGATATAATTGATAAGAAAGCGATTAAGGAATTTTTATCTGATTTAAATTATCCGCTTTACTTTATGGATTTTGAAACTTTTCAGCCTGCCGTGCCGATGTTTGACAATTCAAAACCATATCAGCAAATCCCTTTTCAATATTCTTTGCATTACAGGAAGAATAAAAAAAGCAAAGTTGAACACTTTGAGTTTCTGGCTGAAGCTGGCAGCGATCCGAGAATCAGGTTTATAGAAAATCTTTTGCGTGATACAGAAGTTAAAGGCGATATTCTTACATACAATAAATCTTTTGAGATACTTCGATTGAAGGAAATTGCAGAGGCTTTTCCCAGATACAAAAAAGAAATTGATGAAAGAATAAATCGTGTAAAGGATTTAATGCTGCCGTTTCAAAAAAAATATTATTACACTTATAAAATGCAGGGCTCATATTCAATCAAGTATGTTTTGCCGGCATTGATTCCTGAGCTCAGCTATGACAACCTTGAAATAAATGATGGAGGACTTGCTTCACTTGCGTTTGAAAGTCTGTTTTATGAAACTGACTTAATGCGTATTGCTGATATACGCAAAGACTTGCTGGAGTATTGCAAACTGGATACTTTTGCAATGGTTAAGCTTATTGAAAAATTAGAATCAATTTAAAGGGTAAAATGAAAATGCGTTTATTATTTATTACGATAATTTTTTTAGCTCAAATTGCTTTTGGCAAATCAGAAAATATTAAAGTTATAACTTACAACATTCGTTGCGGGTTTTGTGAAGACTCATCAAGTGTAAATAACTGGAGCTACAGAAAATATCTTGTTGCATATCTCATCCATTCGCATAAACCGGATTTAATCGGACTGCAGGAAGCGGAAATGTTTCAGGTTAATGAACTTATTGAAATGCTTGATGAATACGACTGGTACGGTGTGAGCAGAGAAGATGGAAAGGAAAGAGGCGAATCAACTGCAATACTCTTTAAGAAAAAAAGATTTGAACCATTAACTAAAAAAACATTATGGCTCTCAGAAACTCCTGAGCTTGTATCAAGGGGCTGGGATGCTGCGCTGAACAGAACGGTTACAATTATAAGGTTCTTTGATAAACATCTTAACAAGGAATTCTATTATGCAAACACGCACTTTGATCATGTTGGTGAAACAGCAAGAACAGAAAGTTCAAAATTGATTGTTGATATTTTAACAAATTATTCTGATGAATATCCGGTTATCTTTTCAGGTGATTTAAATTTTACTTCAAATTCGGAGGGTTACAAAGTTTTGTCCGAAAAATTGTTTGATGCAAAGTCAATTTCTGAGAGTGAAAGCGGTGGCAATATTACTTTTAATGGGTTTGGGAATGATATTCAACCGGATAACAAGATAGATTTTATTTTTGTAAATGATAAAATTAAAGTAATCAATCACATTATTGATACAACACTTTTTAACGGTTTGTATCCATCGGATCATTACCCGGTGATAGCAGAAACCCAATTTAAATAACATTGCGTCTTTGCAGTTAAAAACTTTCTGACTACAAAGACGCAAACGTGAAATTAAAACTTACTCACTCCAATCAGGAAATCTGCCCGGAGTCCAGGGTGACCCAAGTTTTTCCATCTCCCGCTCAAGGTTTTTAACATCTATCTCAACCAATACTTTTAGTCTTTCGAGTACTGGTTTAAACTCTTCTGAAGCAATCTGATAATTTTGTTTGTAAGATTCTGTAGGATCGGAAGAAGTTTGCCACAAGCCATAAACTACTTCATCCACGCGTGCAGAAATACTCGGATACACAGGCTCATTTCGTTTACTTATGACGTCATCATCAACCATCTTTCTATAAAGAATAATATTTTCATCTGCAATCCTGTTTGCTTCATCAATTAAGGAAGTGGGACAATTCTCTGTATGCCTTAAAGCAGTTTTAATTATCTCGATTTTATTTTTCAAATCACCTGATACTTCAATCGCTCCGCGTAAAGCTCGGTTTAGTTCATTAACTTTCCTCTGAAATTCAACCAGATTTAATCTGTTTTCTGCGGCAAGTGTTACATTGTTAAGTGCCTTAGCATTAAACTCCACCGGACCCGCAACTTCTTTTAGTTCACCATTAAGACTTACTGACATTGTTACTTTATACTTACCGGGCATTACTGGGCTGCCGCTATTGTCTTTGTCGCTTTCTTTTTTTACAGGATTAAGTGAAGGATATCTTAAATCCCACGTAACTCTGTTTATACCCGACTTGATTTCTTCTTTCAATTTTCTAACAATATTTCCAGCCTCATCATAAATCGTAAAAAGTAAAAAAGGTTTTTCTTCATCATCTTCAGCTCTTAATTCATCCCATTTCGGATAGAAAACAGGTTTATTGTTTTTGATAAGTTCTTTTTCTTTTTCCTGTCTTTGCTTCTTTAAAGTTTTGGGAGCTTCTTTAACATAGTAAGTAAAAGTTGCTCCAAACGGAGGATTATCAGCTTTATAGAAAGAAGACCCCGTTGATCCAAATGTTGCATTTCTTTTAATAAACATTAAAGCATCTTTAACAGAGAATAACTGATAATCTTTTTCGTTTAATGATTTTTCACTGATTTCACGTAATGGAGAGTAATTATCAAGTATGTAAAAACCTCTGCCAAAAGTAGCTAACGCAAGATCATTTTCTCTTCTTTGAATATCGAGATCTCTTACAGCCTGTGTGGGAATATTACCTTTCAATTGTATCCACTTTTTTCCTTCATCAAGAGTAAAAAATACTCCGTACTCTGTTCCTATAAATAACATCTCCGGTTTAATGTGGTCTTGTGTGATTGAATAAATAACATAAGGATCTTTAAGATCTCCGCTGATATTTTTCCAGCTTTTGCCTCTGTCTCGGCTTACAAGAATGTAAGGTTTAAAGTCAGCTCTTTTGTGATTATCAAAGGCAGCATAAACTGTATTGGCGTCGTGCAGCGAGGCAAACAGGCAGCTAACATAAGTCATATCTGGTATGCCCGGGAATGATTCAATCTTTCTCCAGCTTTTGCCTCCATCTTCAGTAACCTGAACTAATCCGTCATCAGTGCCAACATAGATTAATCCTTCTGCAAGAGGTGATTCTGTAAGTGAGACTATGTTTCCGTAAAAAGATGTTGATGCATTTTTTGCAACAGCATCAACACTCCACACTTTATCCATTACAGGTAATTTGTTTCTATCAGTTTGACGGGTTAAATCTTCACTGATAACCTGCCAGCTGTTTCCTCTGTCATCACTTCTGAAAACTTTGTTTGCGGCAGTGTAAATTCTTGTTTTGCTATGCGGACTTAAAATTAACGGAGTATCCCAATTCCATCTGTATGGTGCTTCATCTTTTCTTTCCTGCGGTTTGATGCTAAGAAGTTCACCACTTTGCATATCATATCTTGTTAATCCACCGTATTGCCACAGGCAGTAAATAATGTTCGGATTGCTCGGATCGGTCAGTGCTTCATATCCATCACCGCCAACAAGTGGAATCCAGTCTGCATTTACAATTCCTTCTTCATTTATTGTTTGTGAAGGAACTATCATGCTATTATTATCCTGTGTTCCTCCCATTACCCGGTAAAATGGTTCATAGTTATCAACGCTTACTCTGTAGAATTGTGTTATTGGCAGATTATCTTTAAAGTGAAAAGTTTTTGCGCCATCAAATGTTTCATAAATACCACCATCACCGCCAATCAAAAAGTGATTCGGATTATTTGGGTTAATCCAGAATGCGTGGTCATCAACATGTCTTCCCTTTGTAGAAATCTGAGTAAATGTTTTTCCTCCATCTGTTGTAATTGATGAAAAAGTATCCAGCACATAAACTTTATTAACATCAACGGGATCACAAAAAATTTCTGAGTAATACTGAGCACTGACATTTTTGTAATCACTCATCTTCTCCCATGATGCCCCACGATTTGTTGTTCTGTAAAATCCGCTTTCGTCATTTGCAGCTTCAACAATTGCATATACATAATCCGGATTCACAGGCGAGATAGCTAGCCCGATTCTTCCAACATCTCCTGTAGGAAGCCCGCTTGTAAGTTTATTCCAGGTTTTTCCTGCATCTGTGGATTTGTAAATAGCACTTTCCGGTCCTCCGTTTATAAGTGTCCAGACGTGTCTTCTTCTTTGATATGATGCAGCATAAAGAACATCGGGATCTCTAGGATCCATTACAAAATCTGTAACACCTGTATTTTCACTTACATATAGTACAGAATCCCAGGTAGTTCCGTAATCAGTAGATTTGTACAAACCACGGTTACCGCCCGGTCCCCAAAGTGGTCCCTGCGCAGCAACATAAATTACTTTGCTGTCTCTGGGATCAATTAAAATTTTTGCAATGTGTTCAGATTTTTTTAATCCAATGTTTTTAAAACTCTTTCCACCATCTTCACTTCTGTAAACTCCATCTCCCCACGATACACTTCTTTGAGAGTTATTTTCTCCTGTGCCAACATACAATACGTGTGGATTTTTAGGATCGAGTATTACACATCCAATAGAGAAAGATTCGTAATTATCAAAAATAGCTTCCCAGGTTGTACCGGAATTTGTGGTTTTCCAGACATTACCGCAGGCAACTGCAACATAATACTCGTGATAGTTATTTGGGTTAACAGCAAAATCAGTTACTCTGCCTGATGTGATAGCAGGACCAATCGATCTGAATTTTAATCCGTTAAAAGTTTCTGATTTGTATGGGTTTTTATCTTCAGGTTTTTCGGAATCCTGTGCAAAGATTGAAAAACAAATTACGGTTATTGTAAGGATGAGAATAATTCTGAACTTCATTTGATCTCCCTTGAATATTGATGAACAGAGGTTAACATTTTTTATTTTCAGCTATTAAAAATTAGATAAATGATTTCAGCAATTCAATTATTCATCTGATAAAAAGCAGCATTTATCATTTTAATAGTTCGTTCATACATAATTTTAGTAATTATATTGAAATCTAACCAAAGTTACTTTATACTTGCCATCAAAGAATTAACTAATCCACATTAACTAATTTTAATTTTTGATGAAAAAAATTATTTTCTTTCTGGCATTCTGTTTTTTAACACCAATAAATTCTTTTGGGCAATGGAATAAAGTAGAATCAATTTATTCACCATTTATTTTTTCAGCTCTGTTTGATGGTGATAATATTTTTATTGGTGGTGACTCACTTTACATAAGCCGTGACAAGGGGCAAACCTGGATAGCATCTGCTCCCTCAGGACAAAAAATAGAAATTACAGCTTTGTTTAAAGTTAATGATATGATTTTGCTGGGAACTTATGGCAGTGGAGTATTCATAAGTACCAATGATGGAAATTCCTGGCTGCCTTATAATAATGGACTGAGCGATTATGCATTATATGCCAAAAAGTTTGTTGTTTCCGGTGATACTTTATTTTACGGCACAGATGGTGGGGGAGTTTATTATACTAAAATTGGGTCAAATATCTGGTATTCTTATAATGAAGGGCTTGCCTGGAATGTTGCCTGGACTGTTAATGATCTAACCGTTACTGATAAAAATCTTATTGTAAGTTCAGGTGTTAGTGGATTTTATTTTGTTCGTCCCAAAGGTTCGCCGGAATGGATTGAAAAAAGAATTCAAACCCCTATTGGAACTTACACTACTCCGCGAGCATTTTTAACAATCAATAACATTGTTTTTTCCGGAAGCCGCGCAGGCATTTATCGCAGCCTTGATGAAGGAATTACTTTTGATTCAGTTGGAATTTCAGCATTGCCGCTGGAGGCTGTTAGCTTTGCTGTTGATAATAATAGAATATATGTGGGGTACACTCGCTCAGCTGATTTTTTTGTCTGGTACTCTGATGATTTTGGAAATAGCTGGAATGTTTTTGATCACGAGTTTCAGTTTCTTATTAACATTTATATTTATGATAACAAAATATGGGCAGGTACCGCCAATGGTCTCTGGTTTAAGCAATTACAACCCACTTCTGTGGACCCAATATCAAATGTTAGAGAATTTAAATTAAACCAAAATTATCCTAATCCATTTAATCCAGCAACAAGGATTAGCTGGCAATCTTCGATAGCAGGTTGGCAGACATTGAAAGTGTACGATATTCTTGGTAATGAAGTTGAAACATTGGTTAATGAATTTAGACCTACAGGTAAATATGATATCGAATTTAATTCTAAAGGACTTGCAAGCGGTATATACTTTTATAGACTCACAATCGGCAATTTTATCGAAACTAAAAAAATGATTTTATTGCAGTAAGATTTATTTAACAGCAATTCTTCGATAAATAATCCTTAAAAATTCTGCTTATGGCTAAACTTTAGTCATTAAATTTTCATTCATTCTATTTAACTTTGCTTTAAAAAAAGAGGTATGTATGAATATCAATAATTCCGCATTTATTGTAACAGGCGGAAGTGCAGGCATTGGAAAAGCAACAGCAAAGCTTTTATCAGAAAAGGGCGGTAAAGTTGCAATTACCGGCAGAGATAAATCAAAACTTGAAAAAGTAGCAAAAGAGATAAATGCATTCCCAATACATGCGGATGTTGCAAGTGAAGAAGATGTAAGAAAAACTTATGAAATATTTTTAGAACAATTTGGCAAACTTGATTGTCTTATTAATAATGCTGGAATCGGTGATAGCTGGAATGAACTGACTGATCTTGATATGCAAGCTTTTCACCGTGTTTATGATGTGAATGTTTTTGGCGCTGCCTTAATGGCAAGGGAAGCTGCAAAACTTTTTAAGAAACAAAAATCAGGTAATATTATAAACATTGCTTCCACTGCTGCTACAAAAGGATTTGCAAACGGCACTGTTTATGCCTCTTCCAAATTTGCTCTGCGAGGAATGACACAATGCTGGCAGGCTGAGCTTAGAAAATATAATGTTAGAGTGATTCTTGTAAATCCAAGTGAAGTTACAACTGCATTTGGTGATTTAGATCGTGTTGAAAGAGAAGAAGTTAAAAATAAACTACGCCCGATTGAGATTGCACACGCAATCGTTTCAGCACTGGAAATGGATGATAGAGGATTTATTCCGGAAGTCACAGTCTGGGCAACAAATCCTTTTTAACTTAGTGAGACTATGTGACCTTCGTGTCTTAGTGATGAAAAAAGGAAGTTACCACTCGGGAACTTAGCACACTAATTACACTTAGAAAGAAAATTTATGAATGAAAATAAATTAAGCTTTAATTGGCTGGAGATTGCCAGAGAGCTGCAACAGCTTGCACAAACAGGAGCTGCATTTGCAGTTACTGATTACGAAAAGAATCGTTACAAAAGATTAACAGAAATAACAGCAGAAATAGTTGAACATCATACAACACTTGAAAAAGAATCTGTACTAAAAGTATTAATGAATCATCCCGGATACGCTACACCCAAAATTGATGTTCGCGCTGCAGTAATTGATAAAGGCAAAATACTGCTTGTACAGGAATCAACCGATAAATGCTGGGCAATGCCCGGTGGATGGGCTGATGTTGGTAATATTCCTTCAGAAGTTGCAATAAGAGAAACCAAAGAGGAAAGCGGTTATGATGTTAAACCTGTTAAAGTAATAGGTATTTACGATGCAAACAGATTAGGCGGATACCTGGAATTGTTTCATGCATTTAAAATAATTTTCCTTTGCGATTTAATTGGCGGTAGTGCAAAGATTAGTGATGAAACTTTAGATGTTAAGTTCTTTGATTTAAATAATCTTCCTCCTCTTTCGCTGAACAGAACTAATGAAAAACATATTGAAGAAATCAAACTTCATTTATCAGATGCAAACAGAATGACATACTTTGATTAATGAATTATGGTTAAAGAAATTGCTCTAATGCATGCTCAATCCGAGCTTGAGATTGGTAAACAAGCTTTAACGATTGGTAATATTGGTAAAGCAAGGGTTTGTGCAAGAAGAGCTTGTTCTTTTATTCTTTCTTACTGGAACGAAATAAATAAAGATTACAAATGGGGCAATAATTCTATAAGACTATTAGAGACTGTGCGTGATGAGTTAAATTTTCCGGAGTATGTAAGAAACGCAGCACATCGGTTAACGGCGAAAGTTGATATTAATTTTAGCACCGGATATGATGAGAATCCAATTGCAGATGCTAAAATGATTATTGAATATTTTCTGAATAATTTGGATAATCGATAAATACTTTAATTATGCAAATAAAACATTATAAATCTTTTTATCTGCCTGTGGTATTTTTTCTGTTGTTATCAGGCTGTTCAAAAAAGGAAATTATTGAATTAAAACTGGCATCACAATCTTATAATGAAGGGAAGTATCTTACTGCTATTACATATGCCAACGAAACATTAAAAACGGATCCACAAAATTCCGAGGCATATCTTGTAAAAGGGAAATCCAACCTGAAGCTGGCAAACTATCAGGAAGCAATTAAAGATTTATCCACCGCCATTGGGTTTAATAAATCTTTTGATGCGTTTTATTACCGCTCCCGTGCATACTTAGAGATAAATGAACTTGAGAAATGTGAAAAAGATCTTGAAGAAGCAACGTTGATTAACAAAAATGACATCAATGCGCTTTTTGATCTGGCTTATGTTAGAACAATATCGGGCAGCCTGGATTTAGCTGTAAACACTTATAAAAAAGTTATTGAGCTTGAGCCTAATAATTCAAAAGCATACGTTAATCTTGGTAACTTAATGGGGCGCACCGGTGAAAGTGAAGAAGCAATTTCTTACTTTACAAAAGCAATCAGCATTAATCCTAATGATGCAATTGCCTACTTTAACAGAGCCACAGAAAAACTGATGTTGAACGATAAGAAAGGTGCTGTGGAGGATTTATCATTTTCAGTCTCAATCGATTCAAATAATATAAGCACACACTTTCTTATAGCAGAAACATATCGTGAAATAAAGGATTTTAATAAAGCAATCAAACATATTGATAGGATTATTTCCCTTGATCCGCAGAATGCAAGAGCATATTTCTTAAAGGGCAGTACCGAGTTAGAGTTAAAGAATTTTGATAAGGCTTGTTTGGATTTAAGAAAAGCCGGTGAACTTGGTTATTATGATGCTTATGAGTTAATAACAAAAAATTGTTCAAAGAAGGAAAAGAAAAAATCGAAACGATAGTTTTAATTATTGCAATCATCATTTCTTTACTGGGAATTGCGGGCTGCATAATTCCGGCTCTGCCTGGTCCCCCACTGAATTTTATTTCATTGTTGTTATTAAAATTTATTAGACCTGAATCTTTTTCCTGGACTTTTTTACTGATATGGGCAATAATAGTAATATTGGTAACAGCACTTGATTATGTTCTGCCTGTATTAGGTGCAAAGAAATACAATGCATCAAAACAAGGGATTTGGGGCTCCGTAATTGGAATGCTGATAGGAATTTTTTTCTTTCCGCCCTGGGGAATGATTTTAGGTTTATTGTTTGGAGCGATTACAGGTGAGCTTATTGCTGGTAAACAGAACTCTCAGGCACTAAAAGTTGGTTTGGCAACTTTTATAACCAGTCTGATTATGATAATAGTAAAGCTTATCGTTTCTGGGATTATGACTTTTTATCTTTTACTTGAATCAACAAGTACATTATTTGATTGAGTTTAAAAAAGAAAAGGGAGCTTTATGCTCCCTTTAATTTTAGTGAAAGAATTTTATCTTCCTACTTTATCTAAATGTTCTTTCTTTGCCATTAATTGTTCTTTTGTTTCCTGTCTGTCAGGGTCCATTATTATTGCTTCAGTTGGACAGGCAGGGATACATTGTGGTTCATCATAAAAGCCAACACATTCTGTACATTTATCAGGAGCGATATATGTATGATCTGAATTGAGTGCTTCGTGGGATTCGCCACCTAATATCCAGGGATCGCCAGCGCCATAGATAGCATTATTTGGGCATTCGACCTCACAGGCATTGCAAGAAATACATTCATCAGTTATAAGAACAGCCATATAAGTTTTCCCCTTATATTATCTGAAAATTAATTTAATTGACGAACTAAAAATAATTAAATTCCTGCTCATTAAGAAGTTTAATCAAGATGGATTGGTTCGTTTTTAATCGGAACACCATTCACATCCAGCACTTTTATTATATTTCTAAATCTGGGTAACCAGGGGATATAAATTCCAACAACTTTTACTTTATAATTGCTGCCGGGATAAATAATCTTATCCAGTTCATTAGAATTTTCTTTGCTGTGATAATAATTATCTGAATTCAGAAATACTTCTTCTTCGGTAAAAACAAAATACTTCCCGATTTCATTACCAAATTTCGCTTTGTTTATTACTCTGATATTAATTGTCTCTTCAGTTAAGAAGGGTTCAAAAAACAGATAACCAAATAAAAGAACTAATAAAATTATTAGAAATCCCGCCAGTACAGAAAGCCTGAAAAATTTTTCACTTAACATCATATAGTTACTTCTCCTTCCAAATATCCAAATTACTTAAGTTTGATTTTAATATTTAGAGTATATTTTTCTAATAGAAATATTTTGATTTTAACTTATAACAAAAATAATATAACAATGATTAAATTGATCAAATATTGTGCAAGCTTAATTTTCATCATTTCTATAATATTTTCTCATTCCAAATGTAATATTGACAGGCAAGATCCACCAAAACCACAAAAACTTTTACTAAAGAATTCTTATAAAATCTCAGTACCTGAACCTTCGGATTTGGCTTTATCACACGACAATAAAAATTTATGGACTGTAAGTGATCAGAACAATACTGTGTATCTGATGAACAGAGCCGGTAAAATTTTGAAGTCATTTAAAGTTGATATGGAAGATCTTGAAGGGATAACCGTTATTGATTCAACAAAAATAGCTATAATCGCTGAACGAACTCGCGAGGTAATGGTACTTGATACCAGCGGGACCGAAATAAAAAGAGTTGGAATTGATTTGAAGGGCAGATTAAATGAAGGTATTGAGGGAGTTTGTTTCGACCCTAATGAAAATAATTTTTATTTTGTTAATGAAAAAAGACCCGGATTGTTTATTGTTACCGATAATGAATTTAAAATTAAATCCAAAACTGAACTGGAATTTGCAAAAGATTACTCGGCTTTAAGCTTTGATAAATTTGATAACTCTATTTGGGTGCTTAGTGATGAATCCCGAAAATTTTTTAAGATAGACAGAAAAGGTAAAGTATTGCAGGAATTTCAGATATTTATTAATCAGCCGGAGGGGATAGCTGTTGACCAGAAGAATAAAAAAGTTTTTATTATTTCAGATAAAACAGAAAAACTTTATGAATATGATTTGCCATAATTAAATTGCCTTTGTATCTCCTTTTATCATTTGCCAGATAGTCATTAGAATTATTTGTAAATCGAGTTTCATAGACCAGTTCTCAATGTACCATAAATCATACTTCATTCTTTGAATAGTCCTCTTTTTATTTTCTTCTTCATCTTCGACATCGCCTCTTAATCCATTAACCTGTGCCCAGCCGGTAATTCCGGGTCTTACATTGTGCCTTAGTTTTATTTCCTCAAAAACTTTTCCATACATATCCTGATATGGAATTGCATGCGGACGAGGACCCACAACTGACATTTCTCCTTTAAGCACGTTGATAAATTGAGGCAGCTCATCCAGATTAGATCTTCTTAAAAAACCACCTAGCTTAGTAATGCGTGTATCCCCCGGAATAACAGGTTTAAACTTTTCTGCATCAGAAAAAGTATCGACGGACATTGTTCTGAACTTGTAGCATTTAAATTTTTCATTCTTTACACCAATTCTGTCCTGAATAAAAAGCACTGAACCACGGGAAGTAAGTTTTGACAGCAATGCGATTATAGGATACAGCCAGCTAAGTATTAAAATAATCACAATTAAAGAAAAGAAAATGTCAAAAGTTCTCTTCAAAAATCTTCTGTTAATCTCTTCAAGAGGTTCATCTCTTGCAGTAATAATTGGGAAATTTCCAATCGAGCTAACCTGAAATCTGCTTGAAAGAAATCTGAAATAATCCGGAATGATATGAACTTTAACAGCATGTATATTACATAATCTAATGATTTCATCAAGTTGTTGTGTTGATTCATTCTGCAAGGCGATCACAACTTCTTCAATTTCTTTTGCCGATAAAATTTTATCAAGATCATTTATCTTACCAATAACATCTTTCTCTTCTGCATTGTTATCAACAAATCCTATAAATCTAAAACCAAACTCCGGATTTACTGCCACTGTGTCTCTAAAGTTTTTCCCAACATCACCCGAGCCGATAATTAATAAATTTCTTACTCCTTTACCTTTTTCTCTTAAGGTCTTTAAAATTTCCTTAAAAATTATTGTTCGTAAAAAAACACCGATGAAAAGAAATAGTGCAAAGAAAACGATAAAATTTCTGGTAAATAAATCTTCCTTTACAAGAAAAATAAAGAGAACCGAAGTACCAATCTGAATGATAATGCTTTTAGTGATGTTAATTAACTGTTCGGCAATAGTTCTTGTATAAAGCTGGTTGTAAAATCCGATAACGCTTGCATTAAAAATCCATACTATGTTTAATAGTAACATTAAAATGAACATATAATTTCTTTGGAGCAGGATATCAAAAGATTGTGCAAGTATGGCAGCGCCAATGAAAGCCAGATTTAATATTATTAAATCAGAAAATAATCTTTGATAGTATATCGATTTTTTATTTACGATCATTTGTTCATTTTACTTTATTAAAGAAATTTTGAATTTTATCATCAACATAGCTTTTAATATTCTTCTCAAACATTTTTCTATCAAAGCTTAAAGAATGCTTGCGAATTACTTCATTATTAAAACTGTTCGCTACGGACTCAAACTTAAACAAAGCATCCTTCAAACTTTTCAAATCTTGTTTTTCAAATAATATTCCGGTCTTACCATTTATAACAGATTCTGCGGTACCGCCGTAATCACCTGCTATAACAGGTGTTCCGGAAGCCATTGCCTCAACAACGATAATTCCAAAATCTTCTTCTGCCACAAAAATAAAAGCTTTTGCCTTTTCCATATACTCTTTTAGTATTTGAAAATTTTGATATCCTAATATCTGAATATTAGGGGTGGCTAAAGATTTTATTTTATCCTTTTCTGGTCCGCCGCCGATAACAACAAGTTTTTTATCCGGCAGTTCAGCAAACAATTTAACTATCAGATCAATCTGTTTATAAGGTACTAATCTGGATGCAGTTAAATAAAAATCTTCTTTGCTGTTTGATAGCGAGAACTTATTAACATCAACCGGTGGATAAATTACATCTGCATTGCGGTTATAAATCCTTTTAATTTTTGCCGCGATGTAATTTGAGTTTGCGATAAAGTAATCAACGCCATTTGCAGAATTTAAATCCCATTTACGCAGATAGTTTAATATTAATTTGGCAATCTTACCTTTAACTCCTTTGTTTAAATTTGCTTCAATCAAATATCTTTCTGCTTCATCCCATGCATATCGCATAGGGGAATGACAATAGCAGATATGAAGCTGGTTTTTATGTTTCTTAAATCCCTTAGCTACCGAATGCGAGCTTGAAATAATAACATCATATTCTGATAAATCGAATGATTCCACTGCTTTTGGGAAGAGAGGTAAATATTTTCTGTGATTTTTTTTTGCGAATGGAAAATGCTGCAAGAAAGATGTTTTAGTTTTTTTTCCTTTTAGTATGATTTCCCTTTGCTCATCATCCAAAAAATCAACAAGAGTAAACACATCTGCTTCCGGCCAGATATTGGCAAATGATTCAACTACTCTTTCAGAGCCGGCATAATTTACAAGCCACTCGTGTACTATTGCTGTTTTCAATTTACTTTATAACAATTGCAAGATTTTCTGAGTAAAAATAAAGAATATAAACTAAAGAATTACTTTGATTGTGCTGCTTTTAACTGATATTTGCTGTGAGTAAATTTTATTTACAAATGCAGAATATTTTTAAATGATTTCAATTATAACATTAACATTTAATAATTATGACGAGCTGATAAGAACCATTAACTCTATTCCTGTATCAGATCAGATTGAGTCTGTTATAATTAATGGCGGTTCTTGCGAAAAAACTAAAAAGTTTCTGGAAAATTATAACGGCAAATCAATAACCGAAAAAGATGATGGAATTGCTGATGCCTTTAATAAGGGGATTAAACTTGCCTCCGGCAGTTATGTTATGTTTCTTAATAGTGGAGATATCCTTATTGATTCTATGTATCCCGAGAACGCAATCAGAATTCTGGATAAAAATCCCGAGATAGGTTTTATACATTCCAATCTTTTACTTGTTCATAAATCAGGTTCAAATCTTTTAATGAAACCAACATTCAGTAACCTTGGACGCGGATTACCCTATTTACATCCAACAATGATTGTCCGGAAAAGTTTATTTGAAACGATAGGATTATTTGACAGCTCAATAAAAATTGCAATGGATTTTGATTGGATTGCCCGATTGGAAAAGATGATGATTAAAGGATATTATTATGCCGGAGAGCCCGTTGTAAAAATGGAAGGAAGCGGCAAATCAATCGTTGATGAGAAGGATGCTATTAAAGAATGTTTTTATAGCTTAAAGAAAAACAAACTATTTACTGCAAGAAACTTAATGGGATTTATACAGCGGTACATACTTTTTGCTCTCAGAAAATTTATGACTAAAGTCGGGATGGGTTCATTATTACTGGAGCTTAAGGAAAAAAAGTATTCCAGATAAATTCAAATTCGCTTGCTGAAAATTGCTTTTATAAATCCAAATAATCTGCCAATCAATGAAGCGAAACTGGTAACTGCTAATTGGGGTTTAAGTCTAATCAGTCCAATAATCGAAATAGTGAAGGGAACAAAAATCATTTCTGCAAATTCATACAAAACCACAGGCTTTTTATTTTTAATTAACCATTTATAAACAAGTGCACCTTTTCCAATTCCGTATAGAAAAGATTTATTAAATCCGGTTTTAATTGATTCATTAAACGGAGGAAGATGGTAAACTTTTAATTCAGGATAAAACTCCATTGGCACCTTCTGGAAAAATGCTTTCCAGCAAAAATCTGTTTCCTCACTGCTTCCCCAATATGAGCCAACACCAAAATTTTCATCAAATCTTTGCAGTTTTTCAAATGTTGATACTTTAACCACAAAATTTGAACCCATTAAATTTTTAGTATTTCTGAATTTGGAAAGGCTTCCGCCTTTTTTGTGACGCAAAGAATAAAAGTCTTTTGTGTCTTCTCTGATAATGCTGCCCGCAAAAATTTCAATTTTGGGATTTGCTAAAATCAGATTGTTCAAAATTTCTGAATAATTATCGCAGGCGTATCCGTCATCATCACAAAAGAAAATCCACTCCGCGTTAGGTGGTATTTGTAATGAATTTCTGGCAGCAGAAACTGACATAAATTTTACTTTTAATCTGCTAAAGATTGGATTTGATAAAATGGATTCTGGTAAATCAAGTTCTCTGTCATTTTGGTCTATCAGTATTACTTTTTGAGGTTTAATTTTTTGTAATAGCAGTGCCTGCAAGCATCGTTCTACAAGGTCTTTATTTCGGTTAATTGTATTTACTGCTGCTATATAATTCATTGGACTAACAAAATGAAAAGAAAATCTTTTGCTATATTTATGCAAGCTAAAATATAGTTTTTAAGGCTATTGAAAAAGAATTTTGATTTTAATATTTGAAATTACCGAATATAAAATATTCTCCTTCTGAATTATTCAGCTTTAAGAACTCCGACCGTTCTGAAAAGGCAAAAAAGAACATAATAATTCTTTTCATCATTCATGTTTTTAATTTTTTCTCTCTGCTTGCAATTGTGCCCGTCACAATTAATTATCTGGGTGAAGTTGAATATGGAATCTGGCTTACTTTAGCATCAATATTAAGCTGGCTTATTAATCTTGATTTTGGCATTGGGAATGGATTAAGAAATAAACTTGCTGAAGCACTTGCTCTTAATGACTTTAAATTAGCCAGAATTTACGTAAGCACAGCTTATGCGGTTTTTACTATCGGTATCACTTTATCGGCAGTTGTTTATCTTGTTATTCACGGATTTTTAAACTGGGCAAATATCCTTAATGCACCCAACAATTATGTTTCATTGTTAAATACAATTGTCTTGTATGTTATAATTTTATTTTTAGTACAATTCTTACTAAAACTTCTCACTTCAATAATTAATGCTGATCAAAGACCGGCACTTAATGGAGCTTTAAGTTTAATTATTAATGCCTCTACTTTAATTGCAGTTATGATTTTGTCTAAAGTAGCGGAACCATCATTATTTCTTTATGGAATTATTGCAAGCCTCATCCCAATAATTGTTTTTGGAATTGCATCATTGTATCTATTTAATGGGCATTATAAAAATATTTCCCCCTCCATAAAGTATTTAGACTTTAAATATTCTGCCGGGCTAGTAAAACTGGGGCTTCAGTTTTTTGTTATGCAGATTTCAAGTCTTATAGTTTTTACAACCGGAAACATTATCATAGCGCAATTGTTTGGTCCAAAGGAGGTAGTTACTTACAACGTTGCTTATAAATATTTTTATATGATTCCATTGGTTTTTAACGTAATACTTGCCCCGTTCTGGTCGGCTTTTACCGATGCCTATGTTAAAGCAGAATATGATTGGATAAGGAACGCGATAAAGAAATTAATTTTAGTTTGGAGTGTTTTTAGTGTAATAACTTTGCTGATGATAGTGTTTTCAGATTTTGCTTATCTAATATGGGTAGGTGAACAAATTAAAGTGCCGTTTGCTTTATCCATTGCAACAGGAATTTTTGTTATCATCGCAAACTGGAACAACATTTTTGCATATTTCATTAATGGAGTAGGCAAGATAAGACTATCGCTTTATTACTCAATATTTACCGCAGTAATAAATATTCCTTTATCAATATTTCTGGCCAAGTTTGCCGGGCTTGGTATAACAGGTGTTATGATTTCTACAAATATTTGTCTGATAATCAGCTCTTTTTGGTCGCCTGTTCAATACCACAAAATCATAAATAAAAAAGCCACAGGCATCTGGAATTTATAAAAATTTTTTAATCAGAGATTTAAAGTAATAATAATGTTCGCACAATGGTTGATTAATTGTATCAGTAACAACAATAGAAAAACTTTCTTTTCAAAAGCAATCTTCTTCATTTTTATCTTTATAAGAAAAACCTATTTGAAGTTTAATAAAAACGCTCTTGTAAAATATAAACTGCACAATCATTTAATTACTTTACCTCTTCGGCATGATTTACCAATAATCTTAAGAACTTATAAATATTATGATTCAGCAATTGGCAGAATTCCCAGGCTT
>FWPV01005158.1_pt1 | contig 26462 bp, 26 predicted proteins | sample 2228371 | NCBI WGS metagenome assembly FWPV01 (sample SAMEA103939776, study PRJEB20133) | metagenome
AACCCAATTCATAAGATTTATACTTAGATGGGATGAGAGGAGTGAGAAAGGCTATGAACAGGCAGGCCCCTTATGAGACGAAGGGTCCTGACCCTGAAGGTTTAAAGGATAGAAAATATGTTTCGTCAAGTTTACGTCCGTATAAACAATGGGAAAACAGAAGAGTTTGATGCCGGAGATCTCTCCTTGAATGCAGGTGAATCGGTGATTGTTGAGTTGGAAAAGGGACCGGTCATGGGGAGAGTGGTTTCTCCCCCTGTTGAGAAGGAGATTCGGGACGTTGAAAAATCTCCTAAAAAGGTCCTTCGAAAGGCAATTCCGGAGGATCTTGATCAATTTGAAAAGAACCAGCAACTTGAAAGAGAGGCTTTTCTCTTCTGCGTCGAAAAGGCGAAGGAGAAAAACCTTCAGATGAAACTGGTGAAAACAGAAGTCCTTTTCGATCGTTCCAAGATACTCTTCTACTTTACCGCTGAAAAAAGGGTCGATTTCCGAGAACTGGTCAAGGATCTGGCTGGCCATTTCAAAATGCGGATTGAGATGCGGCAAATTGGCGTGAGAGACGAAGCCAAGATGATCTGTGGGCTTGGAAGCTGCGGGAGAGAACTCTGTTGTGCCAAATTTTTAAATCAATTTGAACTGGTCTCTGTGAAAATGGCTAAGGAACAAAACATTGCCCTGAACCCAACCAAGATTTCAGGAATCTGTGGTCGTTTGATGTGCTGTCTGGCTTATGAATATCCGATTTACACAGAACTTAAAAAAGACCTTCCCAAGGTTGGAAAACAGATCGTCACCCGCTTGGGGAAAGGGAAAGTGATTCGACAAAATGTGCTCAATCAGACTGTCACCGTTCAGCTTGAAGAAGGGGGAGAGGTTACCATCCATGCATCCGAAATCTAAAGGGGCTTTTTACATCACCACACCCATCTACTATGTCAATGATGTTCCCCATATCGGTCATGCCTATACTACGGTTGCCGCAGACGTGTTGGCCCGCTTTAAACGGCTTGAGGGTTATGACACCTTTTTCCTCACCGGCACAGATGAACATGGTCAGAAGGTCGAAAAAGCGGCACAGGAACGGGGAGTGGATCCCAAGGCACACTGCGACGAGATGGTCAAACGGTTTCAGTTCCTCTGGCAAAAATTGAATATCTCCAATAACGATTTTATTCGGACCACTGAGGATCGCCACAAAAAGGTGGTCCAGAAAATCCTTCAGGATCTCTATGATCGGGGCGAGATTTATCAGGCAAGTTATGAGGGCTGGTACTGTGTCCCCTGCGAACGGTTCTGGACGGAAAAAGATCTGAACGAAGGGAAATGCCCGGACTGTTTTCGGGAGGTTGTTGGCATCTCAGAAAAGAATTACTTCTTCAGAATGAGCCGATACCAATCCTGGCTTATTGACCACATCGAGAAACACGATCGGTTCATTCTTCCTCCATCAAGACGGAATGAGATTTTAGGATTCCTCCAAAACCCTCTGGAAGACCTCTGTATTTCCAGGCCCAAAAAGCGCTTGAAATGGGGCATTGAAATTCCCTTTGATCCAGACTATGTGACCTATGTCTGGTTTGATGCCCTGATCAATTATGTCAGCGGAATTGGTTTCAGCTCGGGAGATCCTTCCTTCTCTCATTTCTGGCCCGAAGCCATCCATCTCATCGGCAAAGATATTCTGACCACCCATACCGTTTACTGGCCCACTCTGTTACAAGGCATAGGATTGAGTCCTCCCAAGATGGTCTTCGCCCATGGTTGGTGGACCGTAGAGGGCAAGAAAATGTCCAAGTCTCTGCAGAATGTGGTGGAGCCGAACCGTCTGATCGACACCTATGGGGTGGATGCTGTCCGGTACTTTCTGATGCGTGAGGTCCCCTTTGGTATGGATGGTGACTTCTCCCATTCTGCTATGGTCCATCGGATCAACAGCGATCTCGCCAACGATCTTGGCAATCTCTTCAGTCGTGCACTCAGTATGGTTGTTCGATATTTCGATGGAACCATCCCCACCCCTTCCTCTTTGGAAGAGATCGATCTGCGACTTCAGGAGATTTCCGCAAACATCATCGCCCAGATCCCAGGACAGATGAATGACCTTGCCTTTAACAAAGCCCTTTCCACGCTATGGGAAATCATAAGCGCGACAAACAAGTATATCGACGAGACAGCTCCCTGGTCTCTTGCCAAAGAGGAAAAGGATCGGTCCCGTCTTTCTACAGTTCTCTATCAGACCCTTGAATCACTCCGCATCATTGCCCTTCTTCTGGCACCCTTTATCCCCTCGACCGCAGAGAAGATGTGGTCTCATCTTGGGATTGAAAGCCATCTCTGGGAACAGAATTTAGAAGCAGATGGGAAATGGGGAGGGTTAATCCCTAAAAAGAAAATAGTCAAACCAGAACCCCTCTTCCCTCGAATCGATATCGCTAAAATGGAAAGAGGGATTTAGGGTAAGATGAGATAGAAGCAAGTTTCTTTATTCTAACCGTTTGTACCCACATTTTTTTGACGATGAAAAAGCCCCAAGCGATTCATTCCATCCTGGAACAGACCCTCAGAGGTTTGGAGATTGAGCTTCCCCTCAAAACTCACTCCATCTGGAAGGCATGGAAAGAGATCGTGGGGGACCCTCTCTGCTACCACACACAACCCCAGACCATCCGAAATCGAATCCTTTTTATTGACGTCTCCCATTCCACCTGGATGCAACAGCTCCAATTTTTAAAGCCAACCCTTCTCAATAAGATTCAACGTTTCCTGGGAGAACCTCTGATCGAGGACATCCGGTTTAAGGTGGGAAAAATGTCTCGGACCGAACCGCCGCTTCCTAAGACGAGAGAGGAGCCTCTTGACCGAAAAACGATCGAACGGATCGAACGCCTCCTGGAGAACCTCACGGACGAGGAGGTGAAGAAGGGATTCCGAAATCTCTTGATCCAAAGCGCCAAACTCAGACAGAGGAGGTGAAGCGATCTTCATTCACCCCTGAACCGAGGACCTGAAAGATCCCCCTGCCGTTTGGTGTGAGTTCATTTGAAACGGCATGAAGCTCTTTGACCTGCCTCATGGGGTTACCTTTTTCTCCTGGATGGAGATCAGCTCAACCTCAAAGATCAAAGTGGCATTCGGACCGATTCTGGGCCCTGCTCCTCGCTCTCCATAGGCAAGCTGAGGAGGAATGAAGAGCTGCCATTTCGCCCCCTCTTCCATCAATTGAAGGGCCTCGGTCCAGCCTGTAATAACGCCGTTGACTGGGAAAGTGGCAGGTTGACCGCGCCGGTAGGAACTGTCAAATTCTGTGCCATCAATCAATGTCCCTTTGTAGTGGGTGGTCACTGTATCGGTTAGCTTCGGTTTTTTCCCACTTCCTTTCTTTAAGACCTTATATTGAAGGCCGCTCGCCAGAGTCACCACTCCTTCCTTTTTCCTGTTTTCAGCAAGAAAAGCCTCTCCCTCTTTCTTATTCTTTTCTCCCATCTTCTTTGCCATCTCCTCCTGTTTGGCCTGCATCTCTTTCTGGAATTCGGCAATCGTCTCCTTGATCTCCTGATCACTCATTAATGGTTTATTCCCTGAGAGGCCATCTTTCAATCCCTTGAGAAGGAGGTCTGGATTGATCTCTACCGATTGGTTCTTAAGGTTTGTCCCGATATCCATCCCGATCACATAACTCAACCGATCCTTTTGATTTTTTAACGCTCCCTTCTCATCTCCCAGCACCTGGCTTGATAAAAAGAGAAGTCCCAAAATGATGACTGAAAAATATTTCATGTTCCTTTATCCTCCCTTCCTTTTTGTAGAGACCATTCACAAACCAACTCACAAGGGTGTCTCTTTGGGCACTCGGTCAAATTGTAAAAGGATATTCTTGGAGATGCAAAAAAAAAAAGCGCCAGGCCCATCGGGCTGACGCTCTTTCCGATGTCAGATATCAACCCAAGCTCTTTTCTTACATCAATCCAGCAATCGACCTCTGAGCGAAGGAGAGGACGTTGGAAGGAAAGATTCCCATATAAAAAGTTCCGATGAGCGCTAAAATGAGGGCAAGAACCGGAGCAGGTGAAAAGGAAAGCCCTGTGATCTCTCGTTCTGGTTCCCTGAAATACATCAAGACCGTCACTCGGAGGTAGTAATAGACAGAGATGGCACTGTTGATCATACCCAGAACTGCCAGCCAGTAAAATTTGGCTTCCACGGCTGCGCTGAACACATAAAATTTAGCCATAAATCCTCCCAAAGGAGGAATGCCTGCCATGGAAAGCAGAAAGATGGTCATGGAAGCGGCCAGGAGAGGATGTTTGAAACCTAAACCGGCATAGTCTTTAATCAACGTATTCTCCTCCCCCTTCTTGCCAAGGAGGATCACGCAGGTAAAGGCTCCTAAGTTCATAAAGGCATAAGCCATCAGGTAAAAAAGGACCCCAGAGGTTCCCAGTTGATTTCCAGCCACAAAAGCCACCAGAATATACCCAGCATGGGCAATACTCGAATAGGCCAGCATCCTTTTGATGTTTATCTGGGAAATGGCGATGATATTTCCAAAGGTCATGGTCGCCACGGCGATGAGCCACATGATGGAGGTCCAATCTGGCTGGAAAGAAGGAAGGGCGGTGAAGAAGACACGGAGAAGGGCTGAAAAACCTGCTGCTTTCACTCCCGTCGCCATGAAAGCAGTAATGGAAGTCGGAGCTCCCTCGTAAACATCGGGGGTCCACATATGGAAAGGAACCGAAGCAATTTTGAAACCAAAGCCGATGGTCAGGAAGGCCAAGCTCATCAGAAGCATGGGATGATCGAGAAGTTTTTCAGAGGCGATGTAAGCAGCAATATGTTTCAGGTAAAGGGAGCCGGTTGCACCGTAGAGGAAGGCGATTCCATAGAGAAGGAATCCTGTTGCAAAAGCGCCCAGCAAAAAATATTTAAAGGCGGACTCCACCGATTTCTGATCCTCCCTCAGCATGCCTGCCAGAACGTAGATCGAGATCGACATGGTCTCCAGGCCGAGAAAGATGATGATGAGATGCGTGCCGGCAGCCATGAGCATCATCCCGAGGGTGGCAAAAAGGATGAGGGCATAATATTCCCCGAATCCAATCCCTTCTCGTGAGGCATAGCCGATGGAAATCAGAAGGGTGAGGAAGGCAATGATGAGAATCGTTATTTTGAAAAAGACCGCAAATCCATCTGCGGCAAACATCTCAACAAATCCCATCTTCCCTGTGCCCACCAAGGGAAGGGTGTAGAAGAAAGCCATCGCCACCCCAATGAGGCTGAGCACGCCAAGATATCCCTTCTTCTCTCCCTTTGGTGCAAAGACGTCCACCAGAAGGACCAAAAATCCGAAGACGGTAAGAATCAGTTCGGGTGCAATGAGATAGAGATCAATATCGGGTAGTTTCATTCAAAGCCTCCAGATGACACTTATAGAAAAGTGAGAAGATGGGGGGATCGGGGTCCCCCTTTCCTCATCTCCCTATCTATTTTTTCACTTCTGCAACGACCTTCGGTTCGGTCAGTTGCGCTTTCATCTCCACCTTTCCACGAAAATCACTGAGAAACTTCTCAACGCTCACATCCATTTTGCTGAAGAAGAGTTTGGGATAGATTCCCATCAAAAAGATGAGGGCAACCATCGGGATGAGCGTGACCACCTCCCGAGCATTGAGATCTTTTAATCCCTCATTTTTAGGATTCGTAATTTTTCCGAACATCACTCGCTGGAACATCCAGAGCATGTAGGCGGCTCCTAAGATGACGCCAATCGCCGCCAAGACTCCATAAACTTTATTGGCCTGGAAGGCTCCCAAAAGGATGAGAAATTCTCCAACAAAACCATTCGTGCTCGGAAGGCCAATCGAAGAAAGGGTGACGATCATAAAGAAGACCGCAAAGACCGGCATCACTTTGGAGATCCCTCCGAAATCGGCAATCAGCCGGGTGTGTCTTCGCTCATAAATCATACCGACAATCAAGAAGAGAGAACCGGTGCTGATCCCGTGATTGAGCATCTGGTAAATGGAACCCTGAACCCCCTGGGTGTTCAAAGCGAACATGCCTAACATCACATAACCCAGATGGCTCACACTCGAAAAAGCAACCAATCGTTTCAGGTCGGGTTGCATCATGGAGACCAGGGCTCCGTATATAATTCCGATGAGTGCCAGCACGGAGATCAGTGGCATCAGATCAAGGGCAGCATTCGGGAAGAGAGGAATGGCAAAGCGAATAAAACCGTACGTCCCCATCTTCAGCAAGACGCCCGCCAGAATCACACTCCCTGCTGTGGGCGCTTCGGTGTGGGCATCTGGCAACCACGTATGGAAAGGAAACATCGGTACTTTAATGGCAAAGGCCAGGGCAAAGGCTCCGAATAGCCAGTATTGGGTCCCCACCGGAATGCCTAATTTGTAAAGTTCGAGAACATCGAAGGTGGCTTTGCCAGTTGCCTCCAGGTTGATAAAATAGAGGGCCAAAATTGCTACGAGCATAAGGACGCTACCTGCCATGGTGAAGAGGAAGAATTTGATGGCGGCATAGATCCGCCTGGCAGGATTTCCCCAGACGCCAATCAGGAGATACATCGGGATCAGCATGACCTCCCAGAAAACGTAAAAGAGAATGAGATCCAAAGCCACCAGGGCCCCAACCATTCCTGTTTCGAGGAAAAGAAAAGAGATCATATATTCCTTCACCCGGAACGTGATGGCTGACCAGGAACAGAGAACACAGAGGACCGTCAGGAAGGTCGTGAGCAGGACAAGGAGGAGACTGATCCCATCAATCCCGACTTTATAACTGATACCGTAGGATTCCACCCACCACCAGTCCTCCAGAAACTGCATGGCGGCTGTGGTGGTATCAAACCGAAAGAAAAGAGGCAAAGAGGCTACAAATTCGATAAGCGCCACGACGAGAGTGGTCCATCGAATGGTCTCATCTTTTTTAAGAAAGAGAAGAACGATGGCCCCTGCTAAGGGAAAGAAAATTAAGAAGGATAGGATGGGAATTCCCAAGATGTCCATGAAATCGCTCCTTTTGTCGAAACAAATATCGTGAATGGTCGTTTCCCTTCGCCTGAAAGGGAAGCCGTCTCATTCGTGGCCTTTAAAAGAAAGCCCGCATGATGTAATAGATCGCTAAAATCACTCCTCCTACGATCATGGAAACAGCATAGTTCTGAACAAAACCTGTCTGCATTCTCCTCATCACACTGGAGAGCCATCCGATGAAGTAGGCAATCCCATTCACCGTTCCATCAACGATCAACTCATCAAATCCCTTCCAGAGACCCATTCCAAATTTCTTCAAGGAGTTGACAAAGAGGATCTGATAGAGTTCATCCACATAATATTTATTGGAGACCAGTCGGTAGAGTCCACGGAATTGTTCGGCAAGCCTCTTAGGCAAGGCAGGATTCTTCAAATAGAGAAAGTAGGCGATCCCGATTCCGATCAGTGCAATCACCACAGAGAGGGCCATCAGAAAAATTTCGAGTGCAGCCGAATGGCCTTCGCCAGCACCTCCAGCAGCCCAGGCTTGGGCGATCAATGAAAATCCAGCGTGGGCTTTTCCGGGTTCGGGTCCCCCTCCCACGACCGGCATTAAGAATTCGTGAATATGGTTGGCTCCTCCTAACACGTGGGGAACGCCTATATAGCCTCCGACGATGGAGAGAAAAGCCAGAACCATCAGAGGGATGGTCATAATCTTTGGAGATTCATGAATATGATGTGCGACATGGTGATCCACTCGTGACTCTCCAAAGAAGGTCATAAAAAGCGCTCGGAACATATAGAAAGCGGTCATCCCGGCAGTGATGGCGGCTACCATCCAGAGGAGGAAATGGCCGCGAGGGCTGGAGAAAGCCATCCAGAGAATCTCATCCTTGCTGAAGAAGCCCGAAAGTCCAGGAATACCTGCAATCGCCAATGTCGCAATCAAGAAGGTCACAAAGGTGATGGGGATCTTGGATCGCAAGGCTCCCATCTTCCGGATGTCCAGTTCTCCACTGAGGGCATGCATGACACTCCCCGCCCCTAAGAAGAGGAGTCCTTTGAAGAAGGCATGGGTCATCAGGTGAAAGATTCCTGCTGCATAAGCTCCCACACCCACGGCGAGAAACATAAAACCCAATTGACTAATCGTTGAATAAGCCAATATCTTCTTGAGATCATACTGACAGAAGCCAATGGAGGCGGTAAAGATGGCCGTGGCCACTCCCACAATCGCCACCACTGCCATGGCAATAGGCGCCATATTGTAAAAAATATTACATCGAGCAACCATATAGACCCCCGCCGTCACCATGGTGGCGGCATGGATCAAGGAACTCACAGGAGTAGGACCTTCCATCGCGTCGGGAAGCCATACATAGAGGGGGATCTGGGCAGATTTTCCACAGGCTCCCACAAAAAGAAGTAAAGTAATGGCGGTCACCGTTGCCGTATCCAGTTGGCCAGCCTTGGCAAAGGCGTCTGTAAAATCGAGTGTCCCCAGGTTCACGAAGATGAGAAACATGCCGAGGAGAAAGCCAAAGTCACCCACCCGGTTGACGACGAAAGCCTTTTTCCCTGCATTGGCTGCCGAATCCTTCTCGTACCAGAATCCGATGAGAAGATAGGAGCAAAGCCCCACTCCTTCCCAGCCCACAAACATCAGCAGGAAATTGTTGGCGAGGACCAAATTGAGCATCATGAAGACAAAAAGATTCAAATAGGTAAAATACCGTGTATAACCCGGATCATCATGCATGTATCCGACGGAGTAGATGTGGATAAAAAAGCTCACCCCTGTCACCACCAGAGCCATCAGAATGGAAAGAGGATCGATCTGATAACCGATGACGGTCTGAAAAGAGCCTGAAACGACCCAATCAAAAATCACCTTCTCGAAGAGTCGCTCAGAGGATGGTCGGTTGATGAGTTCGAAGAAGATGAGGATGGAGGTCAGAAAAGAAAACCCGATCGCTGCAGGACCCACCACACTGACCACACCCTTCCCTAACCGCCTCCCTAAAAGTCCATTGATCAGAAATCCGATAGCAGGAAATAGGGGTATGAGCCAAACATATTCAAGCATGAATTACTCCTTTTGTCATTTCTAATTTCGGATTGCGGGTTTTGGAATGTTAATCCGCATCCCGCAATGGAATCACCATTTCAGTAAATTCACCTCATCGACATAGACGGTCTCTTTTGAACGATAGAGCATGACAAAAATCGCCAACCCTACAGCCGCCTCAGCAGCCGCTACGGCCATCACAAAAAAAGCAAAGATCACGCCATCAATAGACTGAAGAAAACGGGAAAAGGTAATGAAGCTTAAATTGACGGCATTGAGCATCAATTCGATGCAGATAAAGACCACGATGGCGTTGCGTCGGGTCACCGCACCGACAACACCGATCATAAAGAGAATGCCACTTAAGATGAGATAGAGGGCTGGGGGAATGGTTGGAACGACCCACATGGTTTTTTCTCCTTATTTCCTTTTCTTGCTTAAGATCACGGCACCAATGATCGCTACAGTTAAGAGGATGGCGCTGATCTCAAAGGGAAGCACATAGTCTGTAAACAGGGATTCCCCTACCGCCTTCACATTGCTGGCCATTTTCTCAGTGGTAAAGGTCCCCGTAGCGCCCGTAGGCGGTTTGGCAACGACGCTATAAAGGAGGCCGATGAGAAACAGAAGCGCCAGGAAGACTCCGACAATCTTTGAATAAACGACCTTCATTTTGGAACGGAGCTCAACCTCGAGATCCAGGAGCATGATGATAAAGACGATGAGCATCACAATGGCTCCTGCATAGACGACGACCTGGATGATCGCAATGAAGGGACTGTAAAGGAGGACATAGAGGACTGCCACACAGAGAAGGGTGAGCACCATGAAGAGGGCACTATGGATGGGATTTTTACGGGTGATGACCATCAGGGAGGCCAGGATGGAAACAAAAGCCATTCCCAAAAAGATCAACCACTGAAAGAGGATTCCAAAATTTTCAGCCATGATATGACTCCTAACGCGGCGAAACTTGAAACAAATGGGTTTAAGTATTTAATAGATCCGAAATCCGAATGTCGTCATGCCCGAAGCAAATCCGCCTCCCGCCCTTGGCGAGGCTCGCCTTTGGCGGCGGGTGGCAAATTCGAAATAAATTCGAATTTCGTGTTTCGAATTTCCATTTCCATTACGGGTTATTCTTCTTTTCCTCCAACAGTTTTTCGGTGTTCATAAGATAGGGGCTTCGTGTTTCCTCCACCCATTCATAATTCTTTCCGACAAAGATGGCATTGACCGGGCAGGCTTCCTCGCAATAACCGCAGAAGATACACCTCAGGGCATCCAGTTCATAGGTTAAAGGGTATCGTCTTCCCTCTTCATCTTCGGCAGTCTCAATATAGATGCATTGAGAGGGGCAGACGGCCATACAGAGGCCGCAAGCAACACATTTCGTTCTCCCTTTCTCATCCTTCTCAAAATACTGGATCCCTCTCCAGCGTTTGGCAGGAGGAACCTTCTGTTCCGGATATTGAATGGTGATCGGCCTGGAGAAAAACCGACCCAGGGTGAAGGCCAACCCTTTCAGCAATGGGATGATCATACGAAGCTCCTTCTTAGCCTTTTAATAACACCACCAGAGCGGTGATCAAGATATTGATCAGGGTCAATTCAAACAACACTTTCCATCCAAACTTCATAATCTGGTCATATCGAAGTCTTGGAAACGTTCCCCTTTGCCAGATGAAGAAGAAGATCAGGAGAAAGACCTTTGCCCCAAACCAGAAGACTCCCGGAATAAAATCAAGAAAGGGGAAGGGAGCCTGCCATCCACCCAAGAAAAGGGTGACGGCCACTGCGGCAACCGTGATCATATGAGCGTATTCCGCCATGAAAAAAAGGGCAAATTTCATACTGCTATACTCAATGTTAAATCCACAGGCGAGCTCCGATTCTGCTTCCGGCATATCAAAGGGGGTTCGGTTGATTTCGGCAAGAGCACAGACGATGAAGAAGACAAAGGCAGCGGGTTGATAAATAATATTCCAATGCCAGAAACCTCCTGCCTGCTGAGCAATAATGTCAGTCAATCGAAGGCTTTGGGAGAGAATGATCACTCCCACAATGGAAAGACCGAGAGCCACCTCATAGCTGATCATTTGAGCCGCCGCGCGCAGTGAACCGGTGAGACCATACTTGTTGCCAGAGGACCAGCCTCCCAGGACAATACCGAACTCTCCCAGAGAAGCAATGCCGAAGACATAAAGGAGCGCAATGTCGATATCTGCGATCCGCAGTTTGACCACATAATCGGTTCCAGGGATGGTGAATTGATTTCCAAAAGGAATGACGGCAAACATACTGATCGCAGAAATAATGGCGATCATTGGAGCGATGACGAAGATCGTTTTATCCGCGTTTCCAGGAACGAGATCTTCCTTGAAGAAGGCCTTGATGCCATCGGAAAAAGGCTGGAGCAGTCCAAAAGGACCACAGCGATTGGGACCGAAGCGGATCTGGATGTGGCCTAATACCTTCCTCTCCAGCCACGTCAGATAGGCCACGGAGAGCATCAGGCAAGCAAATACCACCACACATTTAATAATCGTTTCGATGAGAAAATAAAACACCTGCATCCTGCTTCTCCTCTACTCCTTTTGATTAGACGGCGAACAATCCTACACGGACACATCGGAGACAACGCTCCGCCTCTTTCTGGGCGACGGGGATAGGAAATCCCTTTTCGACTTCATCAAAGACCCATTTTCTCGTCTCTGGAGGAAGCATTTCCAACATCGCTCTCTTCTGCCCTCCCGGAACTCCGATCTTCTCGTCTTTGGAATAGACCTTGATCTTTTCCATCAACGTTTCCAGACGTTCCTCCTCTGACTCTTTCACCTCGATCCCTTGAAGATAGACGTGGATCTTATCCGCGACTCTCTTTCCATGGGCGGCGGCACGGACCAAAACATCCGGTCCGGTCACACAGTCGCCACCTGAAAAGATTTCAGGACGGCTGGTTTGAAACGTCCCTTCTTTCACAGCAATGGTGGATCGTTTGGTGGTCTTCACACCGTCCTTCTCGTCGAGGAAAGAAAGGTCGATGGCCTGTCCAATGGCAGGAATGGCAATATCTGCTTCGATGAAAAACTCTGACCCCTTGATGGGAACAGGTCGTCGCCTGCCACTCTCATCCGGTTCTCCCAGTTCCATCCGGATACATTCCATACCGACGACCTTTCCGTCCTTTGCCACAATTCGAACAGGATTACAGAGATAGTGAAATTTCACTCCTTCTTCTTCGGCATCATGGATCTCCACCCGATCTGCAGGCATCTCCTTTTTGGTTCGCCGATAGACAAGATTGACATCCGGTTTGCCGATGCGGAAAGAAGAACGGACACAATCAATCGCTACATTTCCACCTCCGACGACAACGACTCGCTTTCCCTCAGGATAGGGGTCCCTTCCAAGATTGATCTCCAGAAGATAGTAAACTCCGGGGATGAATCCCTTATACCCTTTGTCCTCTCCCTCCACGCCCATTGGCGTATTGGTCTGCGCTCCTACCGCAATATAGATGGCTTTATAACCCTGCTCGAGCATCTGGGAGAGGGTGATATCTTTTCCGACCTGAACGTTATAACGGATCTCCACACCTAATTGCTCGACCAGTCTGGTTTCATATCTCACAATCTCTCTTGGCAATCGGTAGTCAGGAATGCCGACAGCTGCCATGCCTCCTGGCTCTCCCAATCTTTCAAAGATCGTGACAGGATATCCCTTGAGGGCTAAATAATAAGCACAAGTCAACCCTGATGGCCCTGCACCGATAATGGCAACCTTCTCCGATCGAGCCGGCGCCTGGGTGACCTCTGATTTTATGCCCCTTTCTAATTCATAATCCGCCACAAACCGTTTGAGCCATTTGATGGACACACACTCATCCACGTTTTGTCGCCGGCAGTGATCCTCGCAAGGCCGGATACAGACCCTTCCGAGAATACCGGCCAGACAGGTTGCCTCCCGGATGGCTGCCAGCGATTCGGTATAGCGACCCTCCTTGATAAGTTCAACATATCGGGTAATGGGGAGATGGGAAGGGCAAGCGCTTTCGCAGGGAGCGGTTACCTTGATCTTATATTCCTGCCGCGGAATTTTCTTCTTCGACTGAATGGTTTCTACGAAGACTTCTCTATAATATTGAAGGGCATGGAGAATGGGTTTGGGGCCTGTCTGTCCCAGGTTACATTTGGAGCTGCTGAGAATCATTTCTCCCAGAGACGTTAAGCGGTCTAAATCTTCTAAGCGACCCTCTCCTTCTGCAATCCGATTTAGAAGGGTCGACATGATCTCGGTGCCCACCCGGCAGGGAGTACATTTTCCACAGGACTCTTTCTGAACAGCTTCCATGTAAGCTCGCACCAGGTCGACGAGGTTCACCTCTGGGTCTCGAATGGCAATGCCATCCCAGCCAATGAAGGCTTTGATCTTCTTCTCTTGGTCAAATTCGAGCGGTAGATTGAGATGAGGAACCGGCTGTCTCTCATGATCAGGTTTCCCCCGATTATCTACAACCGTCCCTCCCCAACTGCAAAAAAGGATGTCTGTCATAGGTACCCCTCATTTTACAAATCCGAAATGCAAATGTCGAAATCCGAAACAAATTTTTAAATTGAAATGACCCAATGAGCAGAAAAATCTTTTTCGTTTTGAAATTTGAATTTTTGAAAATTTAAATTTGTTTCGAAATTCGAATTCCGTGCTTCGAATTTATTCTTATTAACGATCGATCTCTCCCAGAACAATGTCAATGCTTCCGATAGCGGAAATCACATCTGCAATCAATCCTCCTTCAATCATCTTTGGAAGGGCGCTCAGGTTGAGAAAGGAAGGAGGTCGGATGCGCATCCTCAAAGGCCGATTTGAACCATCGCTGACCAGATAGAATCCTAACTCCCCTTTTGAGGCTTCGACGCTTGCATAGACCTCCCCTTTGGGAGGGGTCACCCCCTCGGAGACAATCTTGAAGTGTCGAATTAAGGAAGCAATGTCCGTGAGTACCATCTCTTTTGCGGGGAGAGCCACCTTAGAATCATCAGCCATGATCGGACCCTTGGGAAGTCGATCCAAAGCCTGCCTGACGATGGAATTGGACCATTCCATTTCTCGCAATCGGACATAATACCGATCATAGACATCACCAATCGAACCTGTCGGAATATCAAATTCAAATTCCTCATAGCTCGAATAAGGGAATGCCTTTCTGACGTCCCACTTGACCCCGGACCCCCGAAGGGTGGGACCCGTCACACCCCAATTAATGGCATCCTCTTTTGAGATGATCCCCACCTCTTTTGTCCGTTTCAGCCAGATCACATTCTTCGTCAAAAGGGTTTCATACTCCTTCATATGACCTGGAAAGGCGTCCACAAAACTCCTGATCTTTTCCTCAATTCCCTCTGGAAGATCTTTTGCCACTCCACCTATTCGGAGATAGGTTGGGGTGAGTCTTCCGCCTGCCACCTCTTCGAAAATTCTCAGGATTTCTTCCCGTTCCCGAAAATTATAAAAGAGGAGCGTCATGGCTCCAATATCCAGGGCATGGGTGCCAAGCCATATGAGATGAGCGGCCAACCTCTGAAGCTCAGCCATCATCACCCTCAGATACTGGGCTCTTTTGGGAACCTCAATCCCTAAGAGTTTCTCAACGGCAAGGACATAAGCCAGGTTATTCCCCATGGCGTTAGTATAATCCAACCGATCCGTGAGAGGAATGATCTGATGGTAGGTCCTTGACTCTGCCAGTTTCTCAACTCCCCGGTGGAGGTGCCCGATATGGGGAGTCGCTTTTACAATGATCTCTCCATCCAGCTCTAACACAAGCCTTAACACTCCGTGCGTGGCCGGGTGTTGGGGACCCATGTTGATGGTCATCAATCTTGTCTCTGCCATTTCAGACCTCGGGGACAAAGGGTTTGTCGAAGTCCGGTCCTTCAACCGGGAAATCTTTTCTGAGGGGGTGGCCTTGGTAACCATCCCAGAGTAGGATTCTCCTTAGATCCGGATGGTTTTCAAAGGAGATTCCATAGAGGTCATAGACCTCCCGCTCCAGCCAATTTGCGGCTTTCCAGATGGATTCCACACTGACCACCGTTTCCCCTTCTCCAACCTTTGTTTTAAGTCTCAATCGCTGGTTCAACTTAAATGAATAGAGAAGATAGACTACTTCAAAACGTGGAGTCTGAGGGAAATAATCGACGCCGCAGAGATCGGTCAGCATATGATACTGGAGATCGGGCTCCGAATAGAGAAAACGGCAAATCTCAAAGAGATCGTTCTTCGGTATGGTGATATTCACCTCCCCCCTGAAAGAGGTGACCTCCAGTACCGATGAGGGAAATTTTTCCTGAATTTTTTTGACAGCAAGATGAACTTCCGTCATAGTCTTCTACCCTTTCTCTTCTATGATCATCTTTACATTCTTCCGCTGAGCAAGACTCTCCTTTTCGATCTTTTTCTGGAGTTTAAGAATGGCTGTGAGGAGCGATTCTGGTCTTGGCGGACAACCCGGGACGTAGATATCTACTGGAATCATTTGATCGACGCCCTGAACGACATTGTAAGTCTTAAAAATCCCACCCGAACAGGCACAGGCACCATAAGCAATGACCCATTTAGGTTCTGGCATTTGCTCATAGATGCGTTTTACCATGGGGGCCATCTTTTTCGTCAGTGTTCCTGCGACAATCATCAGATCAGCCTGTCGAGGAGAGGGCCGGAAGACTTCTGAACCGAATCGTGAAATATCCCATGTCGCTGAACTGGTAACGATCATCTCAAGAGCACAACAGGCAAGCCCAAAGGTTACCGGCCAGATCGAATATTTCCGACCCCAATTGACTACTTTATCGAGGACGGGCATGAAGGGGGTATTTTCAAGATAAGTTTCTATTCCCATTCCAGTGCTCCTTTTTTCCAGATATAGATATAGGCGATGATTAAAATTCCCAAAAAAATCGCCATGGAAACAAAACCGAAGACTTTTAAATCTTTAAAAATCACTGCCCAGGGATAGAGGAAGACCACTTCAATGTCAAATAGAAGAAAAAGCATGGCAATGATATAATATTTGATTGGAACTCTTCGAAAGGAAGATCCATAGGTCGTCATGCCGCATTCGTAAGGCGCCTGTTTTAAAGCGGTTGGTTTTCTTTGACCAAGGAGATAAGAAGCTAAAATGGCAAAGCAGGCAAAGGCAATAGCGATGGCGACATAGAAGAGGATGGGAAGATAATCAATCAGCATGATACCCCCCTTGTGAAAAGTTTCTTCATTTCTGGTAAAACCTACAAGATTGCCCCTTTTTTGTCAAGGGAAAATTTGAACCCAAAAATGAAGAAGAGGATCCTTTCAAGTTAATATAACTATTTGAATCTATTAATTATATCCAATTAAATCTCTAACCTTTTTCAATTCGAACGGCTGATACTTTTAAATCTGGAATCTTAGATTCCGGATCGAGGACAGTATTGGTCAGTAAATTCACAGGAGCTTCTGAAAAGTGAAACTTTGCAAAAATCACCCCTCGTCCGACTTTATCTGTCACTTTGGCTTTGGCCTTGAATTCTCCTCTCTTGCCAATCACTTTAATCTGATCTCCCTCTGTAATCCCGAGTTTTTCTGCGTCAGAGGGATTCACTTCGACCAAACTTTCGGGACACATTTCATTTAGAAGTTTTACTCTCCTGGTCATGGAGCCACCATGATAGTGGTAATAATCTCTCCCTGTACTCATGATAAAGGGATAATCCTGGTCTGGAACCTCAGGAGGGGGTGTGTGGTCAACAGGAACAAAGAGTCCTCTTCCTCTAACAATTCTTCCTTTATGGAGAAATGGTATTCCTGGATGGGTGGTATCTGGACAGGGCCACTGGATACCTCCGGATTCAAGCCGTTCATACGTGATACCGGCATACTGGGGAGTGACTTTTCGAATTTCTTCAAAGATCTCTTCGGGATTTTGATAATCCATGGGATATCCAAATCTCGATGAAAGTTCACAGATGATCTCCCAATCTGCCCGGGCTCCTTTGGGTCCTTGAATCACCTTTCTGACCCTCTGGACCCGTCTTTCAGTATTGACAAAAGTCCCATCCTTTTCAAGGAAACTACGTGACGGAAGGACAACATGGGCAAGCATACCCGTCTCAGTCAGAAAGATGTCCTGAACCACCAAAAGTTCCAATTTCCCATAAGCCTTTTTGAGGTGGGAGAGATCAGGGTCGGTCACCATGGGGTTTTCTCCCATGATGTAAATCCCCTTGACCTTTCCCTCATAGGCTGCCTCACTCATCTCCACAACCGTCAATCCTGGTTTGTCGGATAATGGAACTCCCCAGGCGCTCTCAAATTTATCTTTGAACTCTTTGACTGTCACCCCTTGATACCCAGGATAGACATTAGGCAGACAACCCATATCACAGGCGCCTTGCACATTGTTCTGTCCCCTTAAGGGGTTGACGCCACTACCCGGTTTGCCCAGCTGACCGCAAAGGAGGGCAAGGTTTGAGATGGCTTTTACGGCATCCGTTCCTCTGGAGTGTTGGGTAATGCCCATGCAATAGAGGATGGCGGCATTTTTGGCAGTGGCATAAAGACGTGCTGTTTTGATCAACTGATCTTTTGGAATGCCGGTAATGCCCTCGACATACTCGGGTGTGTATCGGGAGACTTTCTCCTTGAGCGCTTCGAAGCCCTCTGTATGTTGCTCGACGAAGGATTTGTCATAAAGGTTTTCCTGGATAATGATGTGGGCAAGCCCGTTTAACCAGGCGATGTCATCCCCGGGTTTGGGTTGGAGATGAAGGTAAGCCTCCTCTACCAGGTCGATCTTTCTTGGATCAACCACGATTATTTTTGTCCCATTAAAACGTGCTCGGTGCCTTAAAAGCATCCCAATGACAGGATGGGTCTCGGTCGTATTCGAACCCGTGACCAGATAGAGGTCTGCTTCTTTCAGGTCAGCAATGGAATTGGTCATGGCTCCAGAGCCAAGGGTGGTGGCCAGACCGACCACCGTACTGGAGTGTCAAAGACGGGCACAATGATCGACGTTGTTCGTCCCGATGGCCGCACGAATAAATTTCTGAAAGAGATAATTCTCTTCACAAGTGGCCCTTGCGGAGGAGAGTCCGGCAATACTATTGGGTCCGTATTTTTCTTTGATCTCCTTCAATTTGTTGGTGATAAAGGTTAACGCTTCGTCCCAGCTCGCTTCTCGAAAACCTCCATTCTCTCGAAGCAGAGGGGTGCGAAGCCTTTCTGGGCTCTGGACGAATTCAAAACCAAATCTCCCTTTTACACAGAGGGTTCCATTGTTTGTCCCCAATCCCTCTCGGGTCGTCACCTTGATGGGCTTGTCCCGAACCACATTGACTTCGAAGGTACAACCCACACCGCAATATCCGCATACGGTGGTCACCCTTTTTGCCTGCCATTTTCTCCCTTTCAGGGGGCTCACGTTCTCGGTAAGAGCTCCTACGGGGCAGGCAGCAAGACATTCTCCGCAGGAGATACATCTTTCCGGTCTGACCGCTTCCACCCTCGCCCGAAAGCCGGTTTCAACTAAATCCAGAACCTCTCTGCCTACAATCTCCCTGCAAGCCCGGATACAGCGGCTGCAGAGGATGCACCGGTTGGGATGGTATTTGATCGCAGGGGTAGAATAGGTCCTGTATTCCTTTGGTTTTGTTTCGACCTGATACTCTGCTCTTTCAATACCGTACTCATAGACATAATCCTGAAGATCGCATTCTCCCCCTTTATCACACACCGGGCAATCCAGAGGATGGTTCACTAACATAAACTTGAGAACCTCTCTTCGGATCTCTCGAAGCTTTGGGGTATCGGTTTCGATGGACATACCCTCTACGGCCTGGGTGTTACAGGCAGTGACTGGATTTTCAATGCCCTTCACCTCAACGACACACATTCTACAAAAGCCTGTGGGAATGAGGCTCTCCATGTGGCACAGCGTGGGGATGCGAAATCCATTTTCTCGGGCAATCTTCAGAATGGTTGCACCTTCGACACTTTCAATAGCTCTGCCATTGATGGTGACTCTCATCGTCATCCTCTCCTTATAAAAATTGGACCCTTCCCATTAAAAAATACTTGAGATAACACAATGGGACTTCTCTACTTTGTGAAATATTTAATTAGCCACTAATCAATAGAACAACCCAAATCATTTGTCAAGTAAAAAATCGAAAACTTAAAAACTTGACAGAAAACGGTCGATTTGAATATCCTTATCTCCATTCTCCAATAGAGGGTCTCAGGGATGGGATTGAGATGAGATTCGGTTTTCATATCTCCATTGCAGGCGGGTTTCTAAAGATGATGGAAAGAGCAGAAAGGCGGAAGTGTGAAACCATCCAGTTTTTCTCCAGAAACCCGAAAGGCTGGAAGTATGATCCCTTGGATCCAAAGGAAGTCACGGATTTCAGAAAAGCTATCCAAACCTCCACGCTCTCTCCGATCTTTCTTCACCTTCCTTACCTTCCAAACATCGCCTCGAAGAAATCGATGTTTTATCGTCGTTCGATTGACTCCATTGTGACCGATCTCGAAAGGGCTGAGCAATTAGGTATTCCGTATCTTATCATTCATATCGGTCATCGGATGGATGCTTCCGAGGAGGAAGCGATTGACGCGGTCGTGGAGGCAATCCATCAGGCTTTTAATCAAGTAAAGAATTCGGTGATGCTCTTGCTTGAAAACACAGCCGGACAGGGAACCGAGATCGGTTATGAGTTCCATCACATTCAAAAGATCATCGAAGGGGTGGATGAGAAAGAAAGGATTGGAATCTGTCTGGATGTGGCTCATGCCTTCGAGGCGGGTTATGATCTCTCAAATCGCTCTGGGATTGATCAGACCCTTGAATCCTTCGATCAAAGGATTGGCTTGAAGCGTCTCCATCTTCTCCATCTCAACGATTCCAAGACACCTTTGGGATCAAGAAAGGATAGACATTGGCATATTGGGGAGGGCTATATCGGTCTGGAGGGATTCCGATATCTCATCAACCATCCGCAAATCAAACATCTTCCTGGAATTATGGAAACACCCAGAAAGGATACGGTGGAAGATCTCAGGAATATGAGGGTGATCCGCAGTCTGGTGGAGGGATGGGACAGTGATCGATCTCCTCTTGATTCATCCTCCCATCGCTAAACCAAGCGAACCTCCGGCAGGCCTTGCCAAGTTATTCGGTGTCATACAACTTTATGGCAAGACGTGCAGCATTCTCGATGCCAATTTAGAAGGTCTCCTCAACCTGTTGAGTATTCTCCCTCCCTCGTCAGATACCTGGACCTCTCGAGCCCTCCGCCATCTTCCTCAACACCTCCATGCATTGAGAAGCTGGGAAGGCTATAAAAATGGAGAGGGTTACCGTCGATCCATCAAGGATCTCAATCGACTTCTTAGCAGGATCGCACAGCCCAGCAGAGTGCGACTGAGCCTAACCAATTATGAGCATGAAGACCTCTCTCCTGTGAGAAGCGAGGATTTGATCAAGGCTTCAGACCGTCCTCAGGACAATCCCTTTTATCCCTATTTTAAAAGACGACTCACCCAGCTTATAGAAGAAAAGTCGCCTTCTCTCGTCGGATTTTCGCTCAACTATTTGAGTCAAGCTCTCTGCACCTTTGCGATGATCGGTTTTCTGAAGCGTAAGTGGCCAAAGATACGATTGGTTTTAGGGGGAGGGCTGATCACCTCATGGATGAGAAGGCCTCAGTGGAAAAATCCATTTGGCGTCCTGGTGGATCATCTGGTGGATGGGCCAGGGGAGGTCCCCCTGCTCCGGCTGATGGGAGTGGAGGAACCCGAAAGAATTTCTTCCTTACCCCGTTATGATTCCTTTCCGCTAAAAGAGTACTTTGCTCCTGACGTAATCCTTCCCTACAATGCTTCAACAGGGTGCTATTGGAATCGATGCTCCTTCTGTCCTGAAAAGGCTGAAGGGAATATCTATCAGGCAACGACGACCAACACCATCATCGAGGATCTTCAATACCTCGTCCTCAAACATCAACCGGTTCTCATCCATCTTTTAGATAATGCTCTCTCTCCTTCTTTGTTGGAAGTAATGGTCAAACATCCTTCTGGCGCTCCATGGTATGGTTTTGCACGTTTGACCACCCATCTCACCGATCTGGATTTCTGTCGGGCCTTGAAGCAATCCGGATGTGTGATGTTAAAACTGGGGCTGGAGTCGGGAGACCCAAAAGTCCTCGAGGCTCTGCAAAAAGGGATTGATCTCGGAGAAGCGTCCCTTGCTTTAAAAATGCTGAAGAGAGCTGGAATCGCCACCTACCTTTACCTCCTTTTCGGAACTCCCCAAGAAGGCTTGGAAGAGGCAAGAAAAACTTTGCAATTTGTGGCAAGCCATTCTCAGGAGATCGATTTTCTAAACCTTGCCATCTTCAATATGCCGATCCATGGACCGGAAGTCTCCCAATTGGAAAACAAACCTTTCTATGAAGGAGATCTCTCCCTCTATACCAGCTTCTCTCATCCAAAAGGCTGGAATCGGGCAATGATTCGTCGATTCCTGGAAAAAGAATTTAAAAAACACCCGGCCATCGCCCCAATTGTGAGAAGAGATCCCCCGGCCTTCACCTCCAACCACGCTCCATTCTTTGTCAAAAACAGGGGCATTCAACTTTGTTTTTCACGCCAGAAGGGGAATCGATTTTGATGCTTGCAAGGATCGCTGTCACTGGAATCTCAGGATTAAAAAAGAGAGTTCAATGTTCCTACCAAATGGCGTAAAATAACAAACCATCATGAACAATCCGCCATCATTTCCTGTTTCAGCTCTTCGGTAAGAGCAGGAACAATCTGGAAGAGGTCACCCACGATTCCATAATCGGCGTAGTTGAAGATGAGGGCATTGGGATCCGTATCCACCGCAACCACCGTCTTGCAGGTACCAATGCCCAAGACGTGATGAATGGCACCTGAAATGCCAAAGGCCATATAGAGTTTTGCCGAGATATTCTTCCCGCTCTTTCCGATCTGGTCTTTGAGGTCTCTCCAACCCTCGTCCACGGTGGCACGTGTTGTCCCGACCGACGCATTCAGAACATCGGCTAGATCTTCGATCAGTTTAAAATGCTCCGGACCTTTAATCCCTCTTCCCGCTGCAACGACAATCTCTGCCTCGGTGATATCGAGCTTCGCCCCTCCTGCTTTCTCAAAGCCAACCACTTTCTTCTTTAAAGATGAAGGATCGACAGAAAGAGAAACCGAGATGACTTGTGCGGATCGATCAGGATGATCCTGGACGAGAAAGACATTATTCCTCACAGTGGCCATCTGAGGCCGAGCTTCCGAAAAACCCATCTCGGCAAAGACCTTGCCTCCAAAAAGGGGCCGAAGGCCTATCAGTTTCCCATCCTCACGGATGGATAACCCCGTGCAATCAGGCACATAACCTGTCTGAAGATGCATCGCCAGTCTTGGGAAAAGATCTTTTCCGGTGGATGTGGCTCCTCCTAATAGGATGGAGGGGTGATGTTCTTTGACAAGCGAGGCAATCCCTGCAAGATAGGCATCGGATGTATAGGGAACGAAGAGTGCATCGTTGACCCAGTAAATCTTATCCGTAAAGGGTATTAAGCTCTTTACCGCTTCATCCAGACCGCTTCCAAAAAGAAGGGCTCCTACTTCTTGACCGGTCTTCTTTGAAAATTCGATTCCCGCAGAGAGAAGTTCATAGCCAATCTTTTTCACCCTTCCATCCTGATGTTCGATGAGGACCCAGATTTCATTAGGCATGATGCACCTCTTGATTTCGGAATTTGGATGGGGTTGTCGGATTTTCAATCATGATCTCCCGTTCCCCATTCCATGATCGATCAACCCCATTCAAATCACTTTGGCTTCTTCCCTTAAAAGTTTGACCAGCGTCTTCACATTTTCGGGAAAGTCTTCCTTGATCATCTTGACCGGAGGCCGTTTAGGTGGAGGAAGATACCTTTGGACTTTTATCTTAGAGGCAGGAGCGCCTACCTCTGCGGGTGACAATCCCAAGGAGGCAAGATCCACTTTTTTGATCTGTGCCTTCATGGCCTTCATCACATTCATGACCAGTGGAATGCGGGGCGTAAAGAGACCCTTCTGACAGGTAAAGAGGGCCGGTAAGGGACAGATGAGGCTCTCTTTTCCATTCTCCACCTCACGGATTACCCTTGCTTCTTTCTTTGTATCATCCACCTCGAGACCAAGGATCGAATGAACATGTGGAATGCCAAGGCACTCTGCGACGGCTGGTCCAACAATGCCTGCATCATCATCCATCGCCTGTCTTCCCGTGAGAATCAGATCAAAGGGTTTATCTTTGAGGTAGGCGGATAACGTTCTGGCAATGCCAAAAGAATCCGCACCTTCCAGGGCAGGGTCCGTGATGTGAATGGCTTCATCCGCACCCATGGAGATTCCCCGTCTTAAAGCATCTACCCTTCGGATATCCAGGGTGAGGACCGTTACTTTGCCCCCAAATTTTTCCTTTAATCTCAGCCCAGCCTCCACCGCAATCTCGTCAAAGAAGTTCGTAAAGTATTTATTCTCAATCTCCAGTTCCAAATCCGATTTTACTTTGATGAGGGCTTCTGGATCAGGCACCTGCTTCACAAGAACATAGATCTCCATTCTCACCTCCAAATTCAATTTAAAACACCGGAATAATGGAATATTGGAATAATGGAATATTGGGGGGAGGAGGCTTTCGCCTACCTTCAATTGAATTCTAATTTTGACTTTTCAACCCTATTAGATTGCTCCATTTTTCCAACATTCCAGCATTCCATTATTCCAGATTCATGTTTAATCTTTGCAGTACACTCTTCCCAAATAATCACAAAGGACTTCGTGGGTGCCTCCGCCATAAAGCAAGAACTTTGCATCCCTCCAGAACCGCTGAACAGGATATTCACTGCAGAAGGCATTTCCGCCGTAAATCCTCATGGCTTCCTCGACGGCATACATGCACATCTCGGTCGCATGGTATTTGGCCATCATACACTCATTGATACAGGGGATGTTGTTCTGAATCATCCAGGCGCATCGATAGAGAAAGGTTCGAGAGGCTTCATACCATGCCCAGTATTTTGCAAATTTTTCACGGATCAATTGGTACTTGCTGATGGGATTTCCAAAGGCAATCCGATTATTCGCATACTGTTTCGCATCTTCCATCGCCTCTTTGGCAATGGCCAGGGCATTCATTCCGGTCATGACCCGGACCTCATTGAGGATCTCACCGGCATATTGAACCCCTTTTCCGATCTCTTCCCCCAGGAAATTTTCATCCGGCACAAACACATTATCTAAAACCAGTTCCCCCGTAACAGAACAACGAGAGCCCAATTTGTGAAGCCTCTGGCCAGAAACGAAGCCATCTCGATTTTCGGTCTTTCTCTCCACAAGATAGAAATTAAGTCCTTTAAGCCCTAATTTGGGATCGATGGTGGCCATGACGGTAGCAAAGTCAGCAATGGGTCCGTTGGTAATCCACTGTTTCCTTCCATTCAGCCTCCAGCCCCCATCTACCTTGGTGGCCAAGGTCCGGGTCCCGCCAAGGTCAGAACCGGATTGATCTTCAGTAAAACAGATGGTCCCGATCTTTTCGCCTCGAATGGCTGGGACCAGGATCCTCTGTTTGATCTCCTCATTCCCAAATCGGGCTATGAAATAGGTTCCCATCAGGATCTGCATAATGACCGACATGGCAAAACCACAAGAACCTCTTGCCAGTTCTTCATAAAAAATCATCTGGGTAATGGTATCGGTTTCCATTCCACCATATTTCTCTTGATGCCTCAGACCAAGGTATCCCAGGCTTGCAAACTCCTTCCAGAGGTCCCAGGGAAATTCCTCCCTTTCATCCAGCTCCTTCACCCTGGGCATGATCAGCCGATTCACGGCGTCGCGAACCGTCTGCCTGAAAAACTCCTGCTCTTCGGTAAATGAGAAATCAAGGGCCATAGGCTTCTCCTTTCGTCACCCGGACTCTCCCTCTCGGTGGCGGAGGGCCCGGAAGGATATCAAATGATCTTCTTCTCCTGAAGCGCTTTTAATTGCTCTGGGGTATATCCCAGAATCCCTCCATAGATTTCCTCATTATGTTCCCCAAACCGTGGTGGAAAACTCAATTGTTTTCCGGTTGATTGCAGGTAAGGGGTCATATAAGGAGGGGGAGCCAGTGTGACTTCCAGACCCGTTTTGGGATCTTTACATCGCAGGAGATTGGGTTGAACCAGAGGATCGGCGACCACCTCTTCGATCGTATTCACTTTTGAAATGGGGATAGTCGCCTGGTTGAAGAGAACAATCAGCTCCTCTGTCCTGAATTGTCTCGTGATGGCATTGATCCTCTCATTTAAATGGCTGACATCTGCAATCCGACCGGCATTCCGTTCATACTCCTTTTTATAAAGAGGCTCAAAGCCAGGTATTTTCGTCATGGTCTCCCATTGTTTGTCATTTCCAACGGCGATGTAAACATAGCCATCTTGGGTTTGATAAACAGAAACAGGGGCAAAAAATTCATGGGTATTTCCCCTCCGACTCACTTTCTTTTTGAAGGTGACCGTGTGGGTGATGGGCTGGGTCAACCAGGAGGTAGTACTCTCAAACATGGAAAGATCTATCCGACTCCCTTTGCCGGTCACCGCCTTCTTATACAAGGCTTTCATCAAAAGTCCATAACCATGTTCGCTTGCACCCATATCAGGCAGTGGAATACCTAGGACTTGGGGGCTGCCCCCTTTCTCTCCAGTCAGCTCCATCAATCCTCCTCTTGCCTGAAGAATGGGGTCATAGGCGGCTTCATTGCTTTGGGGACCAAAACCGGTCATCCCGAGCCAGATGATATCTTCCTTGATCTGCCGGAGGGATTCGTAGTCGATACCAAGTTTGGCATAATTTCTGGGAAGTTGATTCGTTGCAAAGATATCGACTTTCAGCTTGAGGATCAGTTTCCTCAAGATCTCCTGCCCTTCCGGAGTTCCCAGATCAAGGGTGATTGCTCTCTTGCCGGCATTGATGGGAAGAAAGTAGGTAAACATCCGATCCTCTTTAAGGACATCCTCTCCCACCCGCCGGTTGGGATCTCCATAGACAGGATGTTCCATCCGGATAATATGGGCCCCGTCCTGAGCCAGACGGAGGGTCAGATAAGGAAGAACGGTGGCCTGTTCTAAACTTAACACAGTAATATTTCTGAAGAGATTGGCATCCTCCATCCGAATCACCTTCCAATCCATTTTGAATACGGTATACAAAACCTTATACTGACTGAACGACCTTTTGTCAAGAAGAGACGGCACATGGTGGAATCCCAGAATGGATGAAGTACCAGATCATCCGACTTTCTT
>FWPV01005159.1_pt1 | contig 26457 bp, 24 predicted proteins | sample 2228371 | NCBI WGS metagenome assembly FWPV01 (sample SAMEA103939776, study PRJEB20133) | metagenome
TCATATGTTCCATATTGGCCATAACAACATCGCAATTGGTAGGGGCGAGACACGTCTTGCCCCTACATAGTATGTGAAATCAACCTGGTAAGGCCGCAATGGCTCGCGTCCCGAACTATTTAAAATTGGATCGCAATTGTCAGAGGCAAGACATGTCTCGCCCCTACATAGTGACTTTCAGATTAACCAAAAGGGACGCAAGGCATTGCGTCCCCACGAGGAACAGTCAACAAAACCTCCCGTTGGCCATCAGGACCAACAATCTAACAACTTGACTACCATGGTCTATGGTCCATGGTCTATGGTCTAGTTTTCAAATGCCAAAACTATGCTTACCTTTGCAGCGGCAAGGACGAACGACCAGCTCCTGCTGAATCCCCCAGGTCTTGACAGAAGCAAGGGTAGGCGGTTGTAGCGGTGCGATTTGGACTTGCCTTTTTTTTGAGCCATGAGGAGTGTGATAATAGATGCGCTAAATTCCAAAGACCTCTCATCTCCTTTCAACAGTTAACATTCAACCCTTCTACCCATTTACGCCATTCTTTTCCATTAATTTTTATATTTGTCGCTCGCATGATCGATAATATTAACTGGTACAAGAGTTGGTTCAACTCGCCTTTTTACCCTATTCTTTACCAGAATCGCGATTCCCGTGATGCTCGTGAATTGATTGATAACCTCATTCCATCTTTGGATGTGGGAGAAGAAACACGCTTTCTCGACTTAGCCTGCGGTAGAGGCAGACATGCCATTTACCTCAACTCCAAAGGCTATGATGTTACCGGACTCGATATGAGCAAAAGCTCAGTGTTGGAAGCTTCACAGCACATCAACATGAATCTGCGTTTTTTGGTGGGCGACATGCGGAATATCCCGTTTGAAAACCATTTCGACATCGTAATGAACCTCTTTACGAGCTTTGGTTACTTTGAAGATGCGATTGATAACCTCATTACCTTGAAGTCGGTTTACCAATCGCTTAAACCGAATGGGGTTTTTATTCTTGATTTCTTTAATACACCTCGCGTCTTGAAAGAGATGATAGAAGAGGAGAAAAAAGTTATTCAAGGCGTTGAATTTCATATTGCCAGAACTTACGTCGACGGGAAAATCAGAAAGCAAATTGAGTTTGAACACAATGATTCCGATTACTACTTTGAAGAAAGGGTAGAGGCTTTGCATTTAGCTGATTTCAAGGAGCTTTTTGAACAAGCTGGGTTCAAGATCAAGGCAACCTATGGCGATTACAATTTGAATCCCTATAACCCGGAAACCTCTGAACGTATTATCGTAATTGGAACGAAGTGATGGAAATCCTGAAGGCTTGGGATTACGCTTGCTTTACTTGGGTTAACCGAGACAGCGCCAATGCCTTTTTCGACCTGGTTATGCCTTGGATGCGGGAAGCCAAAATCTGGATTCCGCTTTATCTGCTGCTTGTCGGACTCCTCGTTATTCGCTATAAGAAACACTTCTGGATTCCGCTGCTCTTTGCTATTGCAGCCGTAGCCTCGGCTGACCGCATAAGCTCCGGTCTGTTTAAACCCGGTTTTGAGCGATTGAGACCTTGCCACGATCCGGAGTTGGAAGAAACACTTGTCCTGCGCAAACTGGATGGCAATTGCGGCGGACAATACGGTTTTATCTCCTCGCACGCAGCCAATCACATGGCTTTAGCGCTTTTCGTTTTTTTACTTTACAAGCGAAGCAAAAACAGGAACTATTTCAGTTTCTTGTTTCTTTGGGCTTTCGCTATCAGCTATGCTCAAGTCTATGTAGGCGTTCATTTCCCAGGCGATGTGCTGGCCGGAATGAGTTTAGGTTTGCTCTTAGGCTGGCTGGCTTATTACATTTGTCGACGCATTTTAGTAAAATTTGATCATGAACTTTGAATACATCATCGTAAACCCGAGCTACGCAGAGCATATCGCCTTGATACAGCTCAATAGACCGAAAGAATTAAATGCCTTAAACCTCCAATTGATGGGAGAGGTAAGAGATGCCTTGAAGGCTTTGGACGAAGATGAAAATGTCCGGGTGATTATCATTACAGGCAATGATCGCGCTTTCGCTGCCGGAGCAGATATCAAGCAGATGAGCAATAAAAACGCTATCGATATGCTTAAAATCGACCAGTTCAGCACCTGGGATCAAATTAAAAAGACCAAAAAGCCTATTATCGCTGCCGTTTCCGGTTTTGCCTTAGGCGGTGGTTGTGAGTTGGTTATGCATTGCGACTGCGTGGTCGCTTCTGAAACAGCGCAATTCGGACAACCTGAAATTAAGATTGGTGTTATGCCGGGTGCAGGTGGTACGCAGCGTTTGCCACGTGCGGTGGGAAAAGCTTTAGCGATGGAAATGGTCTTGACCGGCGAATTCATTTCAGCGGAGCGCGCCTTGCAAGCCGGTTTGATCAATAAAATTGTCCCGGTAGAGCTACTGATGGATGAAACCGTGAAGATGGCTAAATCCATGGCCAGAAACTCGCCTTTGGCCCTTCAAATGGCGAAAGAAGCCGTGTTGAAATCTTTCGAAAACAGCTTAACCGAAGGCCTCTACTTGGAAAGAAAGAATTTCTATATGCTCTTCGCTACGGAAGATCAAAAAGAGGGGATGTCGGCCTTCATAGAAAAACGCAATCCGAACTTCAAAGGAAGCTAAGCGACGCTTTCCTTTATTCGACTCCGGCTATCTGTGTGTTCTGTGCATCTTTAGTCCTGTTGTCACTTTTTTCTTGCTGCAATATAGGCAGTTAAGCTGATAGGGATACTAAATAATCTGCGGCTTGAAAGGGTAGGAAGGAATGGATACCGGCTTCCTGTGTAAAGCTTTCATAAAGACATAGGTAAGCCCAAATAAAAGCAATACCTTTGCGGACCTTTTTAAAACAACATGCTGAACATCCGCAACATTGCAATTATTGCCCACGTAGACCACGGAAAGACTACCCTGGTAGACAAAATTCTTCACCAAACCAACCTCTTCAGAGAAAACGAAGAGAAAGGTGAATTGATTCTCGATAACAACGACTTAGAACGTGAGCGTGGGATTACCATTTTCTCTAAAAACGTTTCTGTTCAGTACAAAGGAACAAAAATTAACATCATCGATACCCCTGGTCACGCCGATTTCGGTGGTGAAGTAGAGCGCGTATTGAAGATGGCTGACGGTGTGGTTTTGTTGGTCGACGCCTTTGAAGGTCCGATGCCGCAAACCCGCTTCGTATTGCATAAAGCTTTGAGCCTAGGTTTGAAGCCCATCGTAGTAGTAAACAAAGTAGACAAGCCTAACTGTCGTCCGGAAGAAGTGCACGAATCCGTATTCGAATTGTTCTTCCACCTAGACGCCTCCGAAGACCAGTTGGAATTCCCAACGGTTTACGGTTCGTCTAAACAAGGTTGGTTCGGTCCGAAATGGGATGAGCCAACGGGCGATATATCCTATTTGTTGGATGTAATTTTGGACAAAGTACCGGCTCCAAATCCGCCGGCCGGTAACTTACAGATGCAGATTACCTCGCTCGACTTCAGCAATTTCGTTGGACGTATTGCGATCGGTAAAGTGCACAGAGGCACCATCAAAGCCGGTTCACCGATTAAATTGGTGAGAAACGACGGAAGCATCGTTCAGAATAGAATCAAAGAACTGTTCATTTTTGAAGGACTAGGCCGCAGAAAAGTAGACGAAGTAGCAGCGGGTGATATTGGGGCAGTAGTAGGTTTAGATGACTTCCAGATTGGCGATACCATTGCTGATTTTGAAAGTCCGCAAGGCCTAGAGCCCATCAAAGTGGATGAGCCTACCATGAGTATGTTATTCTCCGTGAATAACTCACCGTTCTTTGGTAAAGAAGGCAAATTCGTCACCTCACGTCAGTTGCGCGATCGTCTCTTCAAAGAGATGGAGAAGAACTTGGCTTTGCGCGTAGACGAAACCGATTCGGCCGACTCATTTTTGGTTTACGGACGTGGTATTCTCCATTTGTCAATCTTAATCGAAACCATGCGCCGCGAAGGCTACGAATTAACGGTTGGTCAGCCGCGTGTAATTGTGAAAGAAATTGACGGTGTAAAATCCGAGCCATACGAATCTTTGGTAATCGACGTGCCGGATGAGTACGCCGGTAAAGCCATCGACTTGGTTACTTTGCGTAAAGCAGAAATGCTGAACATGGAAACCAAAGGCGAGCGTAAACAAATTGAGTTTATCGTTCCTTCCCGCGGTTTGATTGGCTTGCGTTCGCAAATGCTAACGGCTACTGCCGGTGAGGCTATCATGGCACACCGCTTTAGCGAATACCGCCCATGGAAAGGCCAAATCCCGGGACGTATCAACGGTGTTATGTATTCGATTGATAAAGGAGCAGTGAAGGCGTATTCACTCGATAAATTACAAGACCGCGGTAAGTTCTTTGTTGAGCCGGGTGAAGAAATCTACCCGGGCATGGTAGTGGGTGAAAACTCTAGACCGGACGACTTAGGTGTAAACTTGGTTAAAGCAAAACAGCTTACCAACATGCGGGCTTCTGGTAAAGACGATAGCGCTCGTATCGCTCCGAAAATCGTTTTCTCATTGGAAGAAGCGATGGAATATATCCAAGAAGACGAATGCATTGAAGTAACTCCTTTGAGCATCCGTTTGCGGAAGGTAATATTGGACGAAACCGAACGTAAACGTCGCGAAAAATCGATCTCCAACGCCTAATTTAGTCCGATGCAACTCTTAGACGGAAAAGTACTAGCGAAAGCCATCAAGGCCGAACTGAAAGAGCAGGTAGCAGGCTACTTGGCTGAAGGAAGACGGAAACCACACCTCTGCGCCATTTTGGTGGGAGAAGACGGGGCCAGCAAAACCTATGTAGCCAGCAAAGCACGCGATTGCGATGAGTTAGGCATGGATTCTTCCGTTCTGTATTTTCCGGCTGATATCCGCCAAGACCAGCTTTTGGCAGAAATTGAAAAGGTAAATGCCAATCCGGCTATCGACGGACTCATTGTTCAGATGCCGGTACCGAAACATATCGACTCACTTGAGGTGATGAATACCATCGATCCAAGCAAGGATGTAGACGGTTTTCATCCCGTGAACGTGGGCAAGATGTTTAAAGGCCTGCCAACCTACCTTCCGGCAACGCCTTATGGCATCATGATGATGTTGGAGCGCTACCAGATTGAAACCGCAGGCAAACACTGTGTGGTTATCGGACGTAGCGATATTGTTGGGAAACCGATGGCGGCCCTCTTGATGCAAAACACCAACCCGGGCAACTGTACAGTGACCATTTGCCACAGCAGAACGGCTGATTTGGCTGATCATTGCCGCAGAGCAGACATCATCGTGGCCGCTTTGGGCATACCGGGTTTTGTAAAAGGCAATATGGTGAAAGAAGGCGCGGTTGTTATCGATGTAGGTATTACCCGTGTGGATGCCGACAACGAACGGGGTTATGTTATCAAAGGCGATGTGGAATTTGATGAAGTAGCTCCTAAGAGTTCCTATATCACACCGGTACCGGGTGGTGTTGGGCTGATGACCCGAATTGGTTTGTTGCAGAATACCCTGAATGCTTACAAAGTGCACGAAGGCATCCAATAAGAAATAAAACTGTATTTTAAATGGCATGATTCAGACAGAACGTCTCGAATTCATGCCATTTCTTTTTGGTACATGCTTTGAACACCCTTAAATACATGTCTATACAATCAAATACAGAAATACTTTACTTTTTCGATCCGCTTTGTGGATGGTGTTACGGATATTCTCCGGTCATGTTGGAATTGTTCAAAAAACACAAGGCAGAATGGCGCTTCCGGGTCTTTTCAGGTGGGATGATGATGGGCAATAGGGCGGGACGTTTAGACGATGTGGCGCCTTATGTAAAAACAGCCTACCGCGATGTGGAGATGCGCACAGGAGTGAAGTTTGGCGAAGCTTTTATTGAAAAGGCTTTGAAAGGGGATACTATACTCAGTTCATTAGAACCTTCCATTGTATTGGCCGTCTTTAAGTCGTTTGAAACAGGAAACGATATCGTGATGGCATCTGCCTTACAAAATGCGATATACAGAGACGGTGTTGAATCAAACAACCTGGAAGCCTTTATTCCGTATGCAGTAGAACTCGGGGTGAATGAAGCTGAATTCAAATACCGACTGGCGCGTCCGGAGTACCACGACAAAGCCTTCGACGACTTCAGAACCACCCAACGCTTTGGTATACAAGGCTACCCGGCAACGGTTTTATTGCATGGCGATCAATACTATCTTCTGGGCAATGGCTATACACCGCTAGAAAGCATCGAATCGCGTATTGCAGCCGTATTGCAAAATGAACCCAAAACCGGTGTTTAAACAGCGCCGATATTAGGCTCTGAATATTCCATTCCTTCACCTATTTTTGCAGCCTCATGGAGCACATCAGGAATTTCTGCATTATCGCACATATAGACCACGGAAAAAGTACCCTAGCCGATCGCCTTCTAGAGCATACCCGCACCATTGATATGCGGAACATGAAGGCGCAGACACTAGACGATATGGACTTGGAACGTGAACGGGGTATCACCATTAAAAGTCACGCGATTAAAATGCAATACATGCATGAAGGCCAACCCTATGTATTGAACCTGATCGATACGCCGGGTCACGTGGATTTTTCGTATGAGGTTTCGCGCTCCATCGCGGCCTGCGAAGGTGCTTTGCTTATCGTAGACGCGGCTCAGGGAATCCAGGCTCAGACCATTTCAAACCTGTATTTGGCCATTGATCAAGGTTTGGAGATTATCCCGGTATTGAACAAAATGGACCTTCCGGGCGCTATGCCGGAGGAGGTAAAAGACCAGATTGTAGATTTGATTGGTTGCGACCGCGACGACATCATCCCGGCCAGTGGTAAAACCGGCATGGGGGTAGATAAAATTTTAGAAGCCATTGTGCATCGTGTACCTGCACCAAAAGGTGACCCGAACAAGCCGCTAAAAGCGTTGATTTTCGATAGCGTTTTCAACTCTTACCGTGGTATCATCGCTTACTTCAAGGTAGTAGACGGTTCCATTAAAACCCACGATCAGGTGAAGTTTATGGCTACCGGTCGCAAATACGATGCGGAGGAGATTGGCGCCTTATTGTTGGATAGAAAGCCGACGCCTCAGGTTAATACGGGCGATGTAGGCTATATCATTTCAGGCATCAAAGAAGCCCGCGAAGTAAAAGTGGGGGATACCATCACCCTGGTAGATAACCCAACTCCGGAACCAATCAAAGGATTTGAAGACGTTAAGCCGATGGTATTTGCCGGTATTTATCCGGTAGACACGGAAGACTTTGAAGAGCTTCGTGAATCCATGTATAAGCTGCAATTGAACGATGCCTCTTTGGTTTTTGAGCCGGAATCGTCTGCTGCTTTGGGCTTTGGCTTCCGTTGCGGATTTTTGGGCATGCTCCACATGGAGATTATCCAAGAACGTTTGGAGCGTGAGTTCAATATGACCGTTATTACAACCGTTCCGAACGTATCCTACAATGCGTATACAACAGACGGGGAGATGAACGTAGTGAGAAACCCTACGGATTTACCTGACCCATCTAAACTGATTAAAGTAGAAGAACCTTATATCTCAGCCAGCATCATTACCAGCTCTGAGTTTGTAGGGAATATCCTCTCTTTGTGCATCGGACGAAGAGGTATGCTGAAGAATCAGACTTACCTCACGCCAACCCGTGTAGAGTTGAGCTTTGAGTTACCTCTGGCGGAAGTGGTATTCGACTTTTACGATAAGCTGAAATCGCTTTCCAAGGGTTACGCATCATTCGATTACCACCCGATTGGTTACCAGGAATCCAAATTGGTGAAACTGGATATCTTCATCAACAAACAACCTGTAGATGCTTTGTCGGCAGTAATTCACCGCGACAGAGCCTACGAGTGGGGCAAGAAGATTTGCGAGAAATTAAAGGAGCTCATTCCGAGACAGCAGTTCGAAATTGCGATTCAGGCCGGTATCGGTGCGAAGATTATCGCAAGAGAATCCATTTCAGCCTTGCGTAAAGACGTTACGGCAAAATGCTATGGTGGCGACATCTCCCGTAAACGTAAGCTCTTAGAAAAGCAGAAAAAGGGTAAGAAGAGAATGCGCCAAGTTGGAAACGTGGAAATCCCACAACAGGCCTTCATGGCGGTTTTGAAAATCGATTAAACAGCCATCGCTATAAAAAGAAAAATCCCGGCTCTGAAGAGAACCGGGATTTTTTTATGTCGTTTCGCTAAGACTTAGCGCACAATCAATTTCTGACTAAAGCTAGCCGTTCCATCGCTCAAACGCACGTGGTAAACGCCGGATTTGAGTCCGGAAATTTCCATTTCGTCTTGGCTTGTGCCGGAAAGTGTGCGAACAGCTTTGCCTTGCGCATCGTACACCACCACGGCCAGGTTAGCGATAGGCGCTAAACTTTGGATACGGAAACTGCCTGAGGAAGGGTTAGGGTAGAGTCTGAGAACATCGCTCAATTCCAATTCCTGCACACCCAAAGGACCGATATTAATGTAATTAGCTTTGGCTTCTGAATCGGTACCATTGGTATTTCCAGCTTGCAGAATGACGGTATAATTGCCAACCGCTGTAAACTGAATTTGTGGATTTTGCGATTTGTTGTCTGTTCCGTTCACATAAGCATGGGAGGAAGGAACAACAGTCCACGTCCAGCTGGAAGGGGAATTGGTACTCTGATCTGTGAACGAAATGATATCGCCCACTACCGCACTTGTTTTGCTGGCGGTAAACTCTGCTACGGGAGGATCATTGGTGCTGATAGCAGAGATGTTGATGTAACCGTTTCGGGTGAAATCGTCTGCTCCATAAGGATTTGTGGCGGTTAAGGTGATGGTATACGAGCCGGTCTGCGTAAATTGAATTTCAGGGTTCTGGCTATTTGCGTTTGTACCATTTACATAGTTGAAGTTTGCATTGGGCGAGATAGCCCAGCTCCAGCTGGTAGCGCCAATAGACTCATCTGTAAACTTCACGGTAACATTAACGTTGGTAGAGGTTGGTGAAGCAAAGAAACTTGCTACCGGCCTGAAGTCAATTGCCCGGATAACGTGGTTGCCTTGGTCTGCTACATACAGAATATTGCCTGCTGAATTGAATGCCATATCCATAGGCCTGAAGAAGCGAGATGCTGTATCATTGCCATCGGCATGTGTTGTCAAATCTTGGTATTTACCGGCAATGGTTGTTACGGTAGAACCGGAAATTTTACGGATAACATTGGATTGTCCGTCTCCTCCTTCGCTAACGTAAATATTACCAAAGTTATCTACTGCAATCCCCGTAGGAAAGCGAAACTTCGCAACCGATACGTCGCCGTCTTCATAGCCAAAACCGTTGTTGGGACCTAGTCCGGCTACAGTTGTTACAGCCCCTGTATTCACGTTGACTTTACGGATTTTATTGTTCCAACTATCTACAACCACAACGTGATTCGCATCGAACATCGCAATGGACGTAATATTATTGAATCGAGCCGCGGTACCTGTGCCATCCACATCGCCTGCAGTGGCTTTCATACCAGCAAGGGTAGTAACTGCTCCCGTGCTAATTTCCACTTTTCGAATTACTTCGTTGTGGTTGTCGGCTATGTAAAGATAGCCATTGCCATCCGCGCAGATATCAGTTGGACGATTAAAACGAGCTGAAGTTCCGGTGGCATCTACCAAATCTCCAAAGCCTTGGGGTGGAAGTTCCCCAACAAAGGTGCTTACTTGTTGAACCGTAGCCACGTTGCTACCCACACCATTGGTTTTTCGAATGGCGTGATTATTAAAATCGCAGATATAAAAGTCGCCATTGGCGTCGATAGCCATACCATGCGGCTCGTCGTAGCGAGCTAAATTGCCGGATTGGTTTATATAACCAAAATTTCCCGATTGGGAAGGGTCACCGAAATAGCCGGTTTTATTCAGAACATTGCTTGTTCCAAAATCAATTACCCTAATTCTATGTGTAGCCCCCGATTCACTAACCCAAATACGGTCGTTTCCATCTACTACCAAGCCATGAGGTTGAGTGAATTCTGCATTGGCTATAGATACGGTTGTGGGCGACCATCCGGCTGTGCCGGGATTTCCTGATACCGTTGTAACAACCTGCGCCTGAGCGGATAAACAAAGGGCAAGAAGTGTGCTTACTAGTACGCTTTTTCTCATAGTTCAATTGTTCTTATAGTTGAAGAGCACCTGAATCCAAGTAACTCTGAATATTCGATTCGATTTGAGCCAAGATATCGTCATAACTTCTTTTATGGAAGTTTTCGGACGTTACTTTTTCATACAATTCGATATAACGCTCCGTTACAGAGTCTACAAATTCTTCCGTCATCTCCGGAATCTTCTGTCCGGCTTCACCCTTGAAATCGTGTTCAATGAGCCATTGGCGGACAAATTCTTTTGAAAGTTGCTTCTGTTGTTTGCCGGCTTTTTGGGTGGCAGCGTATTCGTTCAGGTAGAAGTAGCGAGAAGAATCCGGGGTATGCACCTCGTCCATTAGAATGATTTTCCCTTCTTTGTTGTGACCGAATTCGTATTTGGTATCTACCAAGATGAGTCCTCTGGATTCAGCTATCTCCGTTCCTTTTTGGTAAAGTTTACGGGTATAGGATTCCATGGTCTCCAGGTCTTTTTTCTTCACCAGTTTCTGATCCAGAATACCTTGCATGGAAATGTCCATATCATGTCCGCTGCTGGCTTTGATGGTAGGGGTGATGATAGGCTCATCAAATTTCTGATTCTCTTTCATCCCATCCGGTAGTTTTACGCCGCATACTTCGCGTTTTCCTGCTTTGTATTCGCGCCAAGCATGCCCGGTGAGGTAACCTCTAATCACCATTTCAATCAATATGGGCTGGCAACGGTAGCCGATGGTCACATTCGGATCAGGGGTGGCAATTTTCCAGTTCGGCACAACACTCGCTGTCTCGTCTAGCATCTTCGCCGCAATCTGATTTAAAATCTGACCTTTATACGGAATGGGCTTCGGCATAACATGGTCGAATGCCGAAATACGGTCGCAAGCGATTACAATCAGGTACTCGTCGTTGATATTGTAAACATCCCGAACTTTACCGCGGTAAAAGTCCTTCTGGTTTTTAAAAAAGTAATTGGTTGATATAAGCGCGTTTGTCATTTTCCTTCGTCGTTTTCGGAGTCGTATGCTTTGATAATTTCTTTCACTAATTTATGCCTTACCACATCATTTACACTCAATTCGGCGATTTTTATTCCTTTGATGTTTTTCAGTATCCGAACGGCTTTTAGCAAGCCTGAATGTTGCTTTTTGGGTAAGTCAATCTGGCTGAGGTCGCCGGTTATAATCACCTTAGCGTGCGGCCCCATCCGGGTTAAGAACATCTTGAGCTGCATGTCTGTGGCGTTCTGGGCTTCATCCAAAATCACAAAACAATTGTCGAGCGTTCTACCCCTCATAAACGCCATAGGCGCAATTTCAATTACCCTCGATTCGATTAAAGCCTTCAATTTATCGGCCTGTATCATATCGTCGAGCGCATCGTAGAGCGGACGCAGATACGGATCAATTTTCTCTTTGAGGTCGCCCGGTAAGAAGCCCAAGTTCTCGCCTGCTTCCACGGCCGGTCTGGCCAGAATGATGCGTTTGATCTCTCTATTCTTCAAGGCCTTTACAGCCAGGGCAACGGCGGTATAGGTTTTTCCGGTACCAGCAGGCCCAAGGGCAAATACGATATCGTTTTTTACGGTATACTCAACCAGTTTCTTCTGGTTTTCTGTACGGGCACGAATTACCTTGCCATTTGGCCCGTGTACGATGATATTGTCCTCGCCAAAATGAAAAGACGATTCATCCGGCTGTTCCTTATCGCTAAATTCATGGCCGTTTTCCCTCAAATGAAGGAGCTCATGAAATTTTTGTTCACTTAATTTTCCTTTGGAACGCACGTAATTCACCAGCAGGAGCAGCTCATCGCTAAATTTTTCGATGTCTTGTTCTTTCCCTGTAAGTTTTACGATATTTCCTCTAGAAATAATTTTTAAGTCCTTAAAACGCTGCTGTAGAAGCTTTTGAAAGATGTTATTACTACCCCAAAGGTCTAGTGGATCTATCTCGTCGAGTATGATGCTTTTTTCGTTCAATGAATTCTGTGGTATTTTGCGGCACCAAAAATAGGGTAATACTCGTATAAATTGTCAACAGTTAGCCTCATCTCTGATATCGGTTCTCAAAGCCATGCCTTGGCTCGTTTCCGCATGCGCTTTAAACGAGAATTGCCTCATCTCGAATTAGAATGTATTAAAACGGATGTGCAGAGAGGCAGTATTTCAGATGCCGCTTTTGTATTGGATGCACTATTGCCCGAATTTCCAGCCGGCACTATCCATATTGTAGATGTGGAATCGGATCTGCATTTATTTGGACCCGCACTCTTTGGCAAAGTAAAAAACCAGTGGGTTGTTTGTGCCAACAACGGTCTTTTATCGCTCTTGGAAGAAGCCCCTGAGTTTATTGCCGCAGAACAAGGCAATTGGTCGAAAGAAGGCGGAGTAAATGCTTTATTGAGAACCTTTTTACCCATGGTGAAACACCTTGCCCAGGAAGGGGGTAAAGGCCTGAAAAACTTTAATGAGGTGCAAGAAAAAACCCGGGTACAGCCTGTCATTTCAGATAATGAAATTCGAGCCACGGTTATCTTCAACGACCACTTCGGAAATGCGGTAACGAATCTGAAAAAGCTTGATTTAGATAGGCTTGCTAACGGAAGGAAAATGGCTATTATCATTGGACGTCACGACCGAATTACACGCATAAGCCATTCGTACGGAGAAGTGATAAATGGTGAAATTTTAGCTTCATGGACGGAAGAAGGGTATTTGCAAATCGCCATTAATCACGGTGAGGCGAAAAGACTATTAGGCTTGGAAAAGGGAAAAATGATAACGATCCAATTGGTATGATCAGTAGATTAGTGAAGATGACATTCAAAGAAGAGGCTATTGCCGACTTCCAACGCGTTTTTGAGGATTCCAGAAACCTCATTCGAGCCTTTCCGGGCAATCACCACGTGGAATTGCTGCAAGACGTGCATGATCCGCGTATTTTCTTCACCTATTCTCTGTGGGAAAGCGAAGAAGCCTTGAATGCTTACAGGCACTCGGAGTTGTTTGAAAATACCTGGGCGAAAACCAAGGTCTTGTTTGCCGATAAGCCGGCGGCTTGGAGCACACAAAAATTAGCGGAAGGTCAGCTGTAGTGCCGCTCACCAAAAATAGCCGAACCTACACGCACCATGGTACTTCCTTCTTTTACGGCGATTTGGTAGTCGCCACTCATACCCATACTTAAGGTAGTCCAATCGCAGTGATGATGCGTGGCATAGGCTGCCGAAACCTCCTCGTATACCTTGCGCAGTCCGCTAAACTCTTTCGCAATTTGCGATTCGTTCTCGGTAAAGGTTGCCATGCCCATCAGGCCTTTAACTTGGATGTTTTCTAATGGAGCGAAGGCCGGGCTGTCGAGCAATTCATACAATTCATCCCGGTTCAGGCCAAACTTGGTGTCTTCCTCGGCAATATGCATTTGCAGGAGTACGTGCAGTGTTCGGTCGTGCTTTTGACCTTGTTTATGCACTTCTTGCAAAAGTTTGAGCGAATCAATGCTGTGGATCAAATGCACATAAGGAGCCAGGTATTTTACTTTATTGCTTTGCAAGTGACCTACTTGATGCCAATGCAATTCGGAAGGCAATACCGCTTGCTTTTCCGTCATTTCCTGCACCTTATTTTCACCAAAATGAAGCTGGCCGGCCTGGTGGGCTTCTTCGATGGCAGAGACGGGTTTGGTTTTGGATATGGCCACCAAGGTAACATGGCCTGGTAGCTTGGATTGGATGGCTTTGAGATTTTCGCTTATGGACATTGACTAGAAACTCCTTACTTTGCTAACGTGAAAAAGCTGGTCTTGTTTGCAAGTATAGCCTTATTCTTCAGTTTTTGCGACTCAAGAGAAAAGGTTCCGGAAGAGATTATTCGTCCGGAAAAAATGAGTGAAGTATTGAGTGATATCCACCTGGCAGATGGCGCTCTGAAGGCGTATTATATCATTGGCGATTCGGTTAAGCGCATTGCACCTCACCTGTACAAAGAGGTTTTACTGAAGCATCAAGTAGACTCAGCACTGTTTCAAGAAAGCTTAAATTACTTTTTTGAATACCCCGACAAGATGGAATACGTTTACAGCTTGATCAACGAGCGCCTGCTGAAACTCGAATCGGGTATTGAATAAGTTGAGGCCTCGACACGATTTTTATTCAAATTCCGGCATTCCGAGTAGGAAGAAGTATAGTTACGAAAAACAAAGCGCATTGGACAAGGTTGGCTGTTTTACGGTAAAGGCTTGGAGTTAGTACCGGTCGGTTTGGCGGCCATTAGCACCGCTTACCTGAATTATTCGTCAATTCATTGTATAAACATTTACTTTTGCACCATGAAATTAGATATCCTTGCTTTTGCTGCTCACCCGGACGATATTGAACTGACGGCCTCCGGGACTATGCTTCGTCATAAAGCATTGGGGTATAAGCTGGGTATTGTTGATTTAACCCGCGGTGAATTGGGCACGCGCGGCACGGTTGAGGACAGGGAAAAGGAAGCGGCTGCGGCATCGCTCATCATGCAGTTGGATGCGAGAGAAAACTTGGGGATGGAAGACGGCTTTTTTGAGAATAATTATACCAATAAACTCAAAGTTATTGAAGCCATTCGCGCATATAAGCCCGACACCATCTTGTGCAATGCGGTGAGCGATAGGCATATAGACCACGGTAGAGCCTCTACTTTGGTTTCAGAGGCTTGTTTTCTGAGCGGTTTGCGCAAGATTGAAACCTTCAGAGAAGGCAAGGCTCAAGAGGCCTGGAGACCGCGTCAGGTATTGCATTATATCCAAGATCGCTACATCAAACCGGATGTGGTTATCGATATCACGGCCTATTTCCAACAGAAAATGGAATGTGTGTTGGCGTTTAAAACACAATTCTATGATCCCAATTCTGAAGAGCCGGAAACCCCCATCAGCGGAAAAGACTTTTTGGATTACTTGGAATCGAGAGCGAGGGAAATGGGACGCTATATCAATGTGAGCTACGGAGAGGGCTTTACGGTAGAAAGGCCGGTAGGTGTAGCCGATCTAACTAAACTGAGCTGAGCGAGGCTATAAACCGGCTGCAAAGCGCATTTTCTGATGCAGTTCCAGCACCTGTGGAATGAGTGGATGCTCGCCATCGTTTTTCAAAACGAAATCGGCTGCTTCTAAGCGCTGTTTTTCGCTCCACTGTTTTTTCATTCGGGCTTTGATAGCTTCTGCGCTGGCCTTATCCCGTTTCATGCTGCGTTCAACTCTCAGCTTTTGGGGTGCACTCACGGTGGCTACATAGTCTAAGTCTCTGAAACTACCGGATTCAAATAGGAGGGCTGCTTCTTTAATCACGTAAGGACTGCTTTGTTCCGCGCTCCATCGAGCGAAATCGCGAAAAACGGCAGGGTGGACTAAGGCATTGAGCAATTCTAGCTTTTGCGCATTGTTAAAGACGATGGAGGCAATATAACTTCTGTTTAAGCTGCCATCTGGGAGGTAGGCTTCATCGCCAAACAAGGCTTTAACCGAACGGATAAGTTCCTCGTCTTCCGTCATCAGTGCCTTCGCACGATCGTCGGCTGAGTAAATCGGTATACCAAGCGATTTGAAGATCTCGCAGACGGTTGATTTGCCACTGCCTATTCCTCCTGTGATGCCAAGTTTTAACATAGTAGGGTAAAAGAAAAAGTCCCGACTAGCGGGACTTTCATATTAACTTTTTGGGTAAACTGCTCGGGTTGATTCCATGGATACGGCAGATTTTTCAATCTTTAAGCGTCCTTGGCCTTCTGTTTCGATGGTATACGTGGTTTCTTCATCTTCAATGATTTTACCGTGAATACCCGAAACCAGAACTACTTTATCGCCTTTACCGATGCTTTGTCTGAATTTCTTATTCTCCTTGTTGCGGCGCATTTGAGGCCAAACCATAAAGGCAAAGAAAACGACCATAATCAAGATAAGGCTGGTCCAATTGGTACCACCACCTTGTCCGCCGGCAGGAGGAGACATTAAAATCAGGGTTTCAAAAATCATATTTAGTTTTATTGTGTAGCTTGTTTAACGTTCACCACGATTCGTAAGTTACGTGGGTTAGGAATGGAGTTAGAGCTGATGGAGATCGCTTTTTCATGGCGTCCGCCACCGCGGCCTTCGCTGTTGTAACGAACAGAGATTTTACCGCCTTCTCCCGGTTTGATCGGATCTTTTGGCCAGCTTGGAACCGTGCATCCGCAAGGCGCAGAGGCATTGGAGATCACAAGGTCTGATTTACCTGTATTGGTAAATTTGAAATCGTAGCTCACGCTTTCGCCTTCGTTAATTTCTTGCGGAAATTCATAGGTTTCTTTTTCAAAAGAGAGAACCGGCATTTCACCAGACTCGCCGGTTGGGTCTTCTGCAGATTTGGCAGTTTCTACCATGCCGGGTGTGATTTGATTAGCATCAGAACCTGCAGCGTTTGTCGACTGTTCAGCACCTTGGTTTTCGTCTGAATTGTTTTTCGCTTGATCACCGCAAGCGGCCATCAATAAAGCAGCGCCAAAAATGTAAAGTGTTTTTTTCATACGGCTAAAATTAGAGTTTTCAACACATTGAGCGCAAGGATTATTCCACTAATCCCCGCCCTTTTTTCTTGATTTTACCATCGGCCTTCATCTCATTCATCAACTTATCTAAAATACCATTTAAGAAGATGCTCGACTTAGGCGTACTGTATACTTTGGAGATATCGAGGTATTCATTGATGCTCACCTTAACGGGAATGGTAGGGAACTCCAGCAGTTCACACAAAGCCATTTCCATCAGAATCAGATCTACATCGGCAATGCGGTCTGTATCCCATTTTTTTGTCTTTTCAGAAATCATCTCAATGAACTCTTCGCGGTAACGAAGGGTATAGGTGAAAAGATCGGTACAGAACTTCCAATCCTCATCCGGCTCATCGCTCAAAGGACGAAGTGCCAAAGGACTGTTTTGCTCTTCCAGGGCATCGATGGTTTTGATTAAAGCATTGTAAACCGCCTTCTGATCATCATTCCAATGAATGAAGAGGTCTTCCATCAAGATGTTCATTTCTTCTTGCTTCGGAAGGAAGTCTTTGTAAAAGGCTAGAATAAGCTCTTTTTGTACTTCAAAACTTTTGCTTTCTGCGTTGAGGTAGCTTTGGAAAAACTTGGAGGTTTTAAATCCGTTAAAGACCATACGCATCACGTCTTTGTTATCAGACCAGTTGATTCCGGATTTCTTTAACTTCTTTTTCAGTTCCTCACTTCGCTCCAGGATATTGATGAGTTTGTTGTAGATGAATGTTCTTCCGGTTTCTATATCGCGCTTTGAAGGCACGTACAAAACTTCTTCCGGGTTCTGTTCATTTTCTACATAGTAACGCAGCTCGAGTGGGAGGGAGAGTAAAAAGATGTACTCGTCTTCCATTCGGTTCACACTGCGTTCAAGGAACGATTGGGCGGCCTTTTTATCGCGACTTTCGTCTTGATGGTATGCGTACAGGGCCTGAAACACTTTTATACGCAATAGTCTTCTGTTCAACATCGCTAAAACGGGACGCAAATTTAGCACTTGCCCTTGTATATCAAAGGCAGAAAACAAAAAAAGCGAGCACAAGGCCCGCTTTCTTTGCAGTATTTGCATTAAGATCTTAGTGCATGTGGCCTTCTTGGCTTTCAGCACCTTCGTGATTCATGTGTATGTGAGCTGAATCATGTGAAGTTTCGCCGTGTTTGGCAGAGCCGGATTTACCGTGGTGTTCGCACGATTCTTTGCCTTCACCTTCTGCACAATAGGCTTCTTTTTTAGCACCGTGGTGTTCGCAGTCGGCCGGACAACCTTTTGCTCCGTGCTCCATGCAAACCATTTGCTCATGGCCCGGTTTTTCACAGCAATCGCCACCGGCAGCACCGTGTGCCGATTTCATGCTGATGTGTGGAGCGATGATCAAGGCCACAATCGACATCAATTTAATCAAGATGTTCATAGAAGGACCTGAAGTGTCTTTGAATGGATCACCTACTGTATCACCGGTTACGGAAGCCTTGTGTGGCTCGGATTTTTTGTAATACATCTCGCCGTCGATTTCAACACCGGCTTCGAATGATTTTTTAGCATTATCCCATGCACCACCGGCATTGTTCTGGAACATACCCATCAATACACCGCTAGCAGTTACACCGGCTAACAAACCGCCCAATACTTCCGGACCGAATGCAAATCCAACTACGATTGGCGTAATCAAGGTGATGGCACCCGGCTTCAACATTTCACGAATGGATGCTCTGGTGGAGATTTCAACACATTTTTCGTACTCAGGCTTCGCTTTGTATTCCATGATACCCGGAATTTCGCGGAACTGGCGACGAACCTCGTTTACCATGTCCATCGCTGCTCTACCTACCGCTGCAATAGCGAAAGAAGAGAAGATGAAAGGAATCATGGCACCTACGAATAAACCGGCTAATACGTCGGCTTTGTAAATATCAATACTGTCAATACCACTCACACCGCAGAACGCTGCGAAGAGGGCAAGGGAAGTCAAGGCAGCAGAAGCAATAGCGAAACCTTTACCTGTGGCAGCTGTCGTGTTACCTACGGCATCCAAGTTGTCGGTTCTTCCACGCACTTCTTCAGGAAGCTGGCTCATCTCTGCAATACCACCCGCGTTATCCGCAATAGGACCGAAGGCGTCGATAGCCAACTGCATAGCCGTGGTAGCCATCATACCGGCAGCAGCGATAGCCACACCGTATAAGCCTGCAAATTCATATGAACCGTAAATACCGGCTGCCAATACGATCATTGGAACCGCTGTAGATTCCATACCCACTGCTAAACCGCCAATGATGTTGGTAGCGTGTCCGGTAGCCGATTGTTTGATGATGCTTAATACAGGACGTTTGCCCATGGAAGTATAGTACTCGGTGATGATACTCATTAAAGCACCCACCACAAGTCCAAGAACGATGGCAAAAAACACATCGTTCGAAGTAAATTCAACACCACGTAAGCTGATGGTGCCTGAAGGCAATAACCAGTTTACTAGGAAATAAGAAGCGATACCGGTCAAAATAATAGAAGACCAGTTACCCAAGTTTAATGCTTTCTGTACGTTGTCGTTTTCGCCTTTAACACGAACGAACATCATACCTACGATAGAGAAGATCAAGCCCATACCTGCCAAGAGCATTGGCAACAAAACCGGTGCAATACCGCCTACTTGGTCAACTGAAACGATTTCACGTCCCAAAACCATGGTAGCGAGGATGGTCGCCACATACGATCCGAACAAGTCGGCACCCATACCGGCCACGTCACCTACGTTATCACCCACGTTATCCGCAATGGTAGCCGGGTTACGCACGTCGTCTTCCGGAATACCTGCTTCAACTTTACCTACCAAGTCAGCGCCTACGTCGGCAGCTTTGGTGTAAATACCGCCACCCACACGAGCGAAGAGGGCAATCGACTCAGCTCCCAAAGAGAAACCGGCCAAAACCTCCAGGGCTTTTTCCATATCCAAGCCATTCACATCGCCTGGGGTTACATACATGTTATAAAATACAATGAATAAGGAGCCAAGTCCCAATACCGCTAAACCGGCAACACCCAATCCCATAACCGAACCACCGGTGAAAGAAACTTTCAAGGCTTTAGGTAAGGAAGTACGAGCAGCTTGTGTGGTGCGCACATTGGATTTGGTAGCGATGTTCATACCGATCCAACCGGCGAAAGCGGAGAAGACAGCTCCAATAATAAATGAAATAGCAATAATCGGTGAAGAGTTCTCTACACTGGAACCTGACCAAGCCAGCAATACACCGGCAATAATGACGAAGTAGGTCAGTACTTTCCACTCAGCACGCAAGAAAGCCATAGCACCTGAGGCAATGTAGCCGGCTAACTCTCTCATGTTTTCATCTCCAGTGTCTTGCTTAGACACCCAGGCTGACTTCACAGCCATGACCAAGATCCCTACAATTCCAAGGGCTGGCACTAGGTAAATCAGATTTTCCATTCAGATTCGTTTTTTAACGGTCGGCAAAAATACGATTTCTACACATTAATGAAAGTAAATCAGCCTTGTGTCGATTTGTAATTTGTTTGTAGAGCTTAAAATAGCCCTGTGTCAAACCTGCTATTTGCATTTTTTTCATGACAAATGCCGCGAGAATTTGCGGTTATGAGAGTGCTCTTATCCTGTTTATTTCTTGGCTGCTCCCTAGCCGTTCAAGCCCAGTTTAGTTTAAATCCGGTGCCGACCAATCCGGCAGAACCAAATCGCTGTGTGGCCGCTAGCAATAGGGGATTGATTCAAACGGATCCCGGATTTTTGATTCGAACTTCCGGGTTGATTTCCGGTTTTGATGCCTATAGCTGCGGCTTGGATTGGATTCAGGTAGAGGCAAGTCAAACGTGGAATTACGGACTCCAACTTCATGCTTCACAGGTGGCCGGAATTAGTTCTGCGCAAGGCGGCCTATTTGCTGTAAAAAAGTGGAAACCTTTTTCTTTAGCGATGGCTATGGGGTATGAAATGGCCTTTCCCGGTGCCGATTATCCCCGCTATTCTCTCTTGCATACCAACTTTCAGCTAAGCGTGCCACTTCAGCATTGGCAGTTCGCGGCTAAACTCATCTTGCAGGTGCCATTGCAGCATGAACAGGCATCGCTAAAAGCGCTGGATATCGGTTTGCACCGCCAAGTGAATGAACGCACGTACCTCGGACTCTATACCCGACAAGAATTGCAAGCCCCTTCGGTGTATTTCTTTTCTATCCAAAGGTCTTGGCAACAAAAAACGTTTTTAGAGCTCCGCATCAACCAGCAGGCTCATTTGGGTGTGGGCATACAGTGGATGAGGAAGAAAACCCAAATCCGACTCTTCCTTCAATACAAACCGTTTCACTTAAGTCGTTGGCAAAATGAAATCCTGGTGGCTTAGTATTCTGGCGATCGGTCTGTCACTCCCGCTTTTCGCTCAAGAAGAGGAGGCCGATTTGTGGCAAGATGAACCCCAGGCCTTGGAGGAAGAAGACTTACTTCGGCGGGAATCGCGAAATCAAAAGCCGCTCGACATCAACACGGCCGATTTGGAAGCGTGGTTGAGTTTGCCGGGTGCTTCCATCGATTTTATTCAGGCTGTTTTGAGCTACCGCAGAACCCATACCTTTCAATCCATCTATGAATTGCAAATACTTCCAGGTGCTGATATTCAATGGCTTCGTTTGGTGAGAAATCGTTTAAGCTGCAAGAGTGACCGAGCGGACATAGGTGTTCAGAAACGGGAAATTTTATACCGAATCAAACCTGATTTAGTAGGGCGCAAAGGATTTAAAACACAGGGTACGGAGCAGGGCTTTTTAGGGAAAACTGTGCAGCAGTACTGGCGTTACCGTGATTTCCGTGGCGCATTGGATTGGGGCTTATCTGTTGAACAGGATGCTGGTGAATCGTGGCGCTTCGGACCGGATCATGTTGGTTTTTTCCTTCGAATCAAAGCCCGCAGAATTCTTCAAACGGCCGTATTTGGCGATTACCAATTGAATTTGGGACAGGGTCTTCTTACACGAAATACGCGCCAAGTAATTAGCGGGGCCATTGGCGATGGCTTGGTCAATTGGAATGGGATTTTGCCGGTGGCTTCAGCGAATGAGTATTTATTCAACAGAGGCTTAGCCGTGGAATACCGACTTGGAAACTGGCACTTTATCTCCGCTTGGTCGCACCGTAAAATAGACGGCAGGCAGCAGTCGGACGGCCGCTTTACCCTTTACCAAAGCGGACTGCACCGCAGCGCAGCGGAACGACTGCACCGCAAGCGTTTAAGGGAACAAAAAGGCATGCAACGAATTGCCTTTCAACGGGCTACAGTTCATGTGGGTGTGAACATGCTTTACAATTCGCTGCAAGCCGGACAAGAAACCAGCGGCGTTAGCGTCGATTATAAATTGCAAAACAACCTATGCTACAGTTACGGGGAGGCGCTTCTGAAGCCTCAAAGTCGCTGGGAGGCAGTACACGGTTTTTTGGTGAGTCTCCAAGCCTTTGATCTCCATTGGCGTTTGCAAGGTGCCGGACAAGAAAAGCAGCTCGAATGGGTGCGCTCCCAACTTACCCTCAACTTTCCCTATCGCTCAAAACAAACACTCACGCTCCGTTGGGTGCAAGAACGAACATTCACTCCGTCTTACCGTTTAAGCATACCAGCTGAAAATGCATCGTTTATGCTTATGGCGCCTTTGCCGCGTTTCACAGGACTCCGTGGTGTTTTTCGCTTAGCGTATGAGGATGAATTGCGCGATAAAAGCGGCAACGGAGAAACCCTTAAGCACATCGATAGGCACCGGTGGTACCGGGCGCGTTTGGCGCTGCTGCTGGCTGAAAACGACAATACCAAATTGGAATACAGACTGGAATGGCTGCAGCACCGGTCAGCTGAACAAAAACAAAGGGCTCATTTGCATTACCTCCAAGTGAAGCACAAAGGAGAACGAGGTCAAGTCTTTTTTCGCTATACGCTCTTTCAAACCGGCGATTACGACACCCGTTTGTATGCCTATGAAAACGACCACCTTTACGTGTATGCTGTTCCCTTGTTTTATGGACAAGGTCAGCGTATTTCAATCGTGCTGCAAAGCGGATACAAGCGACTAAGCGCCAGTTTGAAGTGGGCACTGAATATGCTACCTGAAGCGACAGAAAAGGGAAGTGGTCCGGATGCGTACAGCGGAAAGTACCTTCATCAGCTTAGCCTCCAGCTCCGCTATGCGTGGTAGTTCAATACACCTGTACCCGAGCAATGGAAGTGCGTCCTGATAGATCCCGAAGGATGACGGCATAAAACCCGGCTGCCGCTTGGTCTATGCTTATGTTTCCAGCCTCTTGACTAAATCCCACCCGTTTCCCCTGTTGATCGTAAATAGCGTGAACGGTTTGTTCCGACTTCAATTGAAAACGCCCTGCATTGGGGTTTGGATAAATAGCTTGGCTCGGCGCCGGCAGGTAGCTCGCCGAACTCGGTAGCGTTCTCCAGCGGTTGATTTGTTCCCACAATTCTGAATCGAACGAGGAGGGACCTAAGACCGGTGTTCCGGTATCGTCGCCAACACGCACGATCACCAACTTTTGAGAAGGTACGATGTAAATCTTCTGGTCATTTTTTCCCAAGGCTGCATACATATCGGCCGGACCGGAAGGATTGAGGCTTCCGTTAAAACTCAGTTGTATTTGCGGAATCATAAAACTAGACTGCCCATTCAACCACCAAAGCAGTCCGTAGGCAGGATTCATGGCTTGTGACGAAACGGTCATGCTGTCAAAATATTCCCTGTTATGCAGGATCGTATCTTGATTCCAAATGCCATGATTCAGCATCAACAGGCCAAAGCGCGCCATGGAGCGTGGCTTACTGAAGAAAACATGGTTGAGCCATAATCCGGTAATGCCCGTTTTCAAGGCGAGAACTTCTGTGGTATAGGCGTTCAGGCTTTTCCCGCTCTGGGCTTCCAGGATGTCGTGACAAAGGTGATACGGTCCATTGTGATACGCCCAGCGGGTGCCCGGATTGGCCTTGTATTTCAAGCAGCTCGGGTCGGTGCAATCTACATCCGGTACGGCATCGTCTAGACCACTGCTCATGCTTAAGAGATGCCATACTTTGATGGAATCTTCTTGCTCCGGGGTACAGCTCGTCCAGCCATTACCTAGGTAAGTATTGGCAGGCATGCCTATATCCAATAAGCCTTGCTCTTCGGCTACACCCATTAAAAAGGCGCTAAGCGATTTACCCGCAGAGGCCCAGTACCAAGCACTGTCTCGGGTAAATTGATCAAAATACTTCTCCACTACAATTTTGCCGTCGTATACCACAAGGAAGCCTTTGGAGTTGTTGGAGTCTAAAAAAGCATAGAGGCTATCTGTATAGTTTATGTCGTATTTAAAATCTTGATAACTAGCAGTTTGCCATGTGCTTCCTAAAGCAGGAGGGAAATAGGAAACCTGAGCGCGGGCACCGATACACAATGCGAAAAGAAGGAGTTGGAGTATAGTTTTTTTCATAGTTCGGATTAGAGAATGTAAGGTAGTAAAAGTTTAAACTGCTTTTCCATTTTGTTTCCTTCCAAGTTTTGGGTTCATGCTTTACAGGTTGTATTTTGCCACGATTTTAAGAAGAACCATGGATATCGAATTCAATAAAAATGAAGACCAGATGAAACTTCTGATGGACAAGGTGAATAACCGCCTGAAGAAGATTCACGAAGGGGGTGGCGCTAAGTCGGCCGCCAAGCAAAAAGAAAAAGGCAAACTCTTAGCCCGCGAAAGGGTGGCTTACTTGATCGACAAAGACAGCGAGTTCTTTGAGATTGGTGCTTTTGCAGCGGAAGACATGTACCAGGAATACGGGGGTTGTCCGGCTGCCGGTGTGGTAACAGGTATCGGTAAAGTAAGCGGCAGAACCTGCATGATCGTGGCCAATGACGCTACCGTGAAGGCTGGAGCTTGGTTTCCTATGGCTGGTAAAAAGAACCTCCGCGCCCAAGAAATCGCCATGGAAAACCGCATTCCCATTATCTATTTGGTAGACAGCGCCGGGGTTTTCTTGCCTATGCAGGACGAAATCTTCCCGGATAAAGAACATTTCGGTCGCATTTTCCGCAACAACGCCATCATGAGCAGCATGGGCATCTTGCAGATATCAGCCATCATGGGTTCTTGCGTAGCCGGTGGTGCTTACTTACCCATCATGAGCGATGAGGCTATGATTGTAGATAAGACGGGTTCCATCTTCTTAGCCGGTTCGTATTTGGTGAAGGCTGCTATTGGTGAGGATATCGATAATGAAACCTTAGGGGGCGCAACCACCCATTGCGAAATCAGTGGTGTAACCGATTACAAATTCCCGGACGATAAAAGCTGTTTGGATCGCATCCGTAGCATCATGGATAAAATAGGCAAACACGAAGAAGCCGGCTTCGATCGTGCTAAGCCCGTGGCGCCAAAGAAGAATCCGGAAGATATCATGGGCTTGATGCCGGTGGATCGAAGCAAACCTTATGATACACTGGAAATCATTGAGCGATTGGTAGATGATTCGACCTTTGAGCAATACAAAGAACTCTACGGACAAACTATTCTTTGCGGTTATGCGCGTATTGATGGCTGGGCTGTTGGAATCGTTGCTAATAACCGCAAGATTGTAAAGAGCAAAAAAGGCGAAATGCAATTTGGTGGGGTGATCTATTCCGATTCGGCCGATAAAGCAGCGCGTTTTGTGATGAACTGCAACCAGAAGAAGATTCCATTGGTGTTTTTGCAAGACGTAACCGGATTTATGGTGGGCTCTCGCTCTGAACACGGCGGTATCATTAAGGATGGCGCTAAGATGGTGAATGCGGTAGCGAATTCGGTTGTACCGAAGTTTACCGTAATCATGGGCAATTCCTATGGTGCCGGTAATTACGCCATGTGCGGCAAAGCCTACGATCCTCGCTTTATTGTGAGCTGGCCAACGGGTCAGATGGCCGTAATGGGAGGTTCACAGGCGGCTAAAACCCTCTTGCAAATACAGACGGCTAACTTGAAAGCGAAAGGAGAGGTGATCGATGCCGAGAAGGAAAAAGCCTTGTTGGATGAGATTACGGCTCGCTACGATGCGCAAACTACGCCCTACTATGCGGCTTCTCGCTTATGGGTAGATGCCATCATCGACCCTAGAGCTACAAGGAGATGGATTTCCATGGGGATTGAGGCTGCCAACCATGCGCCTCTGACCCGTGAGTACAATGTTGGTGTGATTCAAACCTAGTCCTTTGTACAACTACATCGCTATTGAGGGAAACATAGGGGCAGGGAAAACCACCCTGTCCAATATGCTCTCAGCAGAAATGGAAGTGACTCTGCTGCTGGAGCAGTTTGAAGACAATAGTTTTCTACCGAAGTTTTACAAGGAGCCTTCACGATATGCCTTTCCGCTGGAGATGAGCTTCTTGGCTTCGCGCTTTAACCAGCTTAAAGGGAAGTTGAATAACTATTCTTTGTTTGGTGATGGTGTGATTGCGGATTATTGCCTCTTTAAAAGTCTGGTCTTCGCTAAAATTAATTTAGAGGACGATGAATTCCACCTCTTCCTGAAGATGTTTGAAATCATTGATGCCCAGATTCCCATGCCTGAGCTTATCGTGTATTTGCATAGGCCGGTGTCTAAACTTGTGCATAACATAGCGAAGCGGGGAAGGAGCTACGAGCAAGACATCGCTCCAAGCTATTTGGAACAGATTCACGAAGGTTAT
>FWPV01005160.1_pt1 | contig 26454 bp, 22 predicted proteins | sample 2228371 | NCBI WGS metagenome assembly FWPV01 (sample SAMEA103939776, study PRJEB20133) | metagenome
ATATCCAATACAAGATGATTTAATTTTATATGCGGAGCATATACATAAGAAAACAAGCTGTCCAGCTTGTTCCCTTATATTCAAATACAAGATAATTTGATTTTATATGCGGAGCATATACATAAGAAACAAGCTGTCTAGCTTGTTCTCTATATCCAAATACAAATAATTTAATTTTATATGCTTTGCATATACATAAAAGAACATGCTGTAGGAGCAGATTTTGTATGTTATTTGGTAATCTATTTCGTGCAAACTGGTTTTTATTTTATATGAAACCTGGGCATAAAAGACTAAACCTGCCCCCTGACAACTGTATGCTTAATTGCTTAAAATGGTAATAAGAACCAGGCATAAAGTTTTCGTCCACAAACTTATGGCAACAAATTCAAACAGAAATATTATGAATTATCATTACATAATAAAGACGAAACACGGAGGCACAGAGACACGGAGATATTTAATTATATTTTAATCACGAATGTCACGAATTATATACGAATAATGAGAATAAGATTGTTACCCCTCTCTAGCTCTCCCCGTAAACGGGGAGAGAATATTTCCCTCCGTTCACGGAGGGATTAAGGGAGTCAAAAAGATGATAATATTCTTTTAATCACAAATGGCACGAATAAAACGAATTATACGAATAATTTTTTTATTCGTCTGCCAGAATGATTAACCACCAATAGCACAAGTGGCGTTGCACTACGAAAAAGTTACATATCGCATAATCGACAAAAAATTCGTGCTATTCGTCTTATTCGTGTAATTCGTGATTCTGTGTTCTTAGTGATTAATTTTCTCTCCGTGCCTTTATGTTTCATAAATTTTTATTGTGTCGAACTGACATTATTAACTGTATTTATATTACTTTACAATTGCAAGTTTTTTCTTTATTACTTGATTTTCTCCAGAGTATGGATTTATCTCAATAGTATAAATATACACTCCACTTGCTACATTAGATATGTTCCATTCTGTTTCATCGTAATCTCCGCCTTTTGAAACTGATTCAAGCTTATCTACTAGATTACCGGCAATATCATATATGCTAATTTTTACTTGAGCAATTGCAGGAACGTAATATCTGAAAATAGTCCTGTCAGTATATTCCCCCGCAGGTGCGGGATTGGGATAATTATATGCTATACTTGGTGCTGTTATTGTATTTATAACCTGTTTTTCGCTAAAACCTTGTTTTCTGTCGTCTTTTCGCTCCCAGTCATAGTCGTTATCATACGCAAATACCTGATAAAAAATCTTTGTTCCTAAAGGTTGACCGGGTATCTTTGAATTTGTTACGTAAATACCGTTTGATGTTTCTCTCATACGAACTATGTGAGAATCCGGTGTTAATTCGTCAACATCCCAGATGAGGTAAACTCCCTGACCATCAGACCCCGTATCATCATCATAGATTCCAGATAGGTCTGATATTTGACATTTAATGTAGAAATCTGTTCCAGCAACGACTTCCTTTGGATAGAAATTCGAAAAAACAGGCGGTTCTGTATCTTCATCCAGTGGCACTGCTACTATTTCCTTTGAAAGCAGGCTTTCGTTACCATCGATATCATAAGAAGAAACCGCTATATAATATTCCTTATTATTAATCAAACCTGTGATTGAATGATGATTAACCTTGCCAACAATTATCGGATCTCCATAAACACCTGATGAAGTCCCGATATAAATTTTATATCCTGCTATATTTCCGTTATTGACTTCTGACCACCACACATCTATGACTCCATCCATTTTTGCCTTGTTTGTGTAAACTATAGATGGATATTCCGGAGCAAAGTTATTAAATGAAAACGCACTCACAGGAATAGGATTATCTGATAAGTAGTTGCCATCAGTTGTTCTTACAACATACCAATATGTAACACCGATTTTAGCAGAAGTATCAGTAAATTTAGCAACACCCTGTGATACTTTTCCTATCATAGAATAATTCCCATTTGGCTTATCTGCTCTATAGATTACATAACCTTTTGCCCTGTCATCATCTGGTGAAAGCTCCCAGGATATATCAATACTTCCTCCCTTATCATCAGGAGTATCATAAGCTGTAACATTTGAAGGTGGAAGCGGTAGAATTGTGCTTGCATTATGCGATCCAGTATGCATTTGATCATGTTGAAACATGTTCCAGGCTTTGCCTGACTCATTATTAAACTTCCCAATAAGTGAAAGCTTATGAACTTCACCCATACTATCTGCAAAGATCAACTCATTTTTCCCATCTCCATCTGTATCTCCTATTAATGGAGGTGATGAGCTTGTTTTTTTATTTGCTAATGCTGGCCATCCATTTATGGGTGATCCGTCTTTTTTGTATGCATGGATAACACCGCCCTGTGCTGTAAATATAATATCCAGATTATTATCACCATCAACATCGCCTGTTATAGGGGTAGAGAACCAATATCCTTCGCTTACATCTATTGGCCAACCATATACAGGATTACCGTTATGATGCCATGCGTAGGCTTTATCATAAGAGGTTGCAATTATCTCTACATCACCATCTCTATCTATATCACTAAGTGCTAGAGCTGTTCTTATTTCATCATCTGAATTTATCTGCCAGCTTGATGATAATGTCCCATCGTGATTCCATACATATATTTTACAAATATCATTATAAGTTGAGACTGCTACAATCTCAGCAAACCCATTTCCATTAAGGTCCCCTGCAACTGGAGGTAAAGTAGTTTTTGCTCCTTGCATCTTAACCGGCCATCCAGTAACTACACTACCATCATGATGCCAGGCATATATAGTACTCATCCTATTCGAGTTATAATATTTGGGTATTAATGAATCAGATGCTATGATTTCTAGATCAGAATCACCATCTATATCTATAACTATGGGTAGCAAGTGTCCTCTATTGCCGACAGATTTGGGCCAATTAGGAAAATCAGTTCCATCGTAGCGTTTTATATGCATCTGACCATTTGACGTTCCAAATATCACCTCAAGTTTACCATCTGAATCTAAATCCGCTAATATAGGCGTTGATGTCACTATATTACTAACTCTTACAGGCCAGCCCGGTAGATTGGTTCCATCATTCCGCCATGCATATACTTCTTGTGAAAAAGAAACTACCACTATATCTGCCATTCCATCACCATCAATATCACCAACTGATGGAGCAGGTCCCGCAGATGGTTCAATATATATGCCCTCGTTATCAAATCCCATACGATAAATAGTTTTGGGCCATCCACTGAGTAATTTCCCATTGTTATCCCATACATAGACCCTATTTTGTCTATCATAATTAATACTTTGTATTATGATCTCTGATATGCCATCACTATTAATATCTGCTATTACAGGTGATGATAAGGAACTATCCTGCACCTTTTGTGGCCAACCTGATGACTCTAAGGAGACAAATAGTTTCTTGCTTGCATCGTTGTTTTCCCTATAATATTCTTTACTTGTATTGTTAAGATAAGCCTTCACATAAATATCATGTTGTGGTATACCTAAAGGCAACGTCCATGGAACACGAAGTATTGAATTACTTTCTGCAGGAATTAGTGACATAGTTCTTGTCTCTATTATTGAGCCTTTTGTTACCCCGTCGCGTATTTCCACTATTACATCATTAGCATCTCCCATTCCAAAGTTATTTACATTTATATTTATATAAACTTGCTCCCCCTGTTTAGGATTCTCTGGTTCGTATGAAATATCTACAGATGATATTATAATATCTGGTACACCCGATTGTTTCCGCGGAGCACCAACATCTAATGCTGGGTCACCCATTAAGTTATAAAGCTCCATATTTGTTGAGTATGGAAGAAGCTTAAGCTTTGTGTGTATAGTAATTTCGCCTAAATTGTATATATGAGAATTTGCAATAGATTCTGAAAGACTAAATCCCACTTCACTAATAGCTGCTAATCTTGATGATCCAAAGAATGCTATGGCGCCATTGCGGGATTTTACAAATGCTTCGGCAAGCGAATCCTTTTCAGAATTATCAAAATAACTTGTGCTACAAGCCAGGCTAAATATTACAGGTAGCATGCGATCGTTTTTCAGCTTGGGTATGTCTTCTGCGGAAAATATTTCCCAATTACTAACAAATCCATGACCAGCATAATCTACTATATATTTACCTTTATTCAGTTCTGCAATTACATTATATGAATTCCCACCGTCAAGAGCAGATATCTCTTTTATATTGAATCCAGAAGGAATAAGATAATTATCTCTCGCATACTCTAAATCTTCTTTGAGTGATTCCACTGTTCCTAGCATAAGAAGAGCATTATTTGCCCAATCACCATATAACGGATTCTTTTCATAAGCAATTATTTTATCGATCATGATATTAAGTTCACTCAAAGTTTTAGCTGGAAGCCTTCCAATCATTAAATCAGGCATTAGATCATCACCTTGTACACATACATACCAATTATCGGTAGCTATCGCTTCTCCAAAGCTCTGTAAATCTGAAATATGTGTCGGCACAAGTTCTACATCTCCTATAAGCAAAATATATCTTACGCGACCATCATTAGAATTATTAGATCGCCAATAATTATAAACATAGCTGACAAAGCTCTTTATAGTTTCATCTGACTTACTACCCGAACCAAAACTATAGTATAGCCTTTCTGCAGAAACCACTGCAACATCAAGACCGCTATATTTGGCGCGCCATTCTGCTAGTTCCTTGAGTTTCGTTGTATTATAAAATATCTCCGGTGCTATAATTATATAATCCGCTTTATTATCTGACATTAGATTCTCAGGTATTGTTACAACGCCTTCACGTGTTAGTGACGTTGAATAAGCAAAAGGAGCCATAGATTCACCGAAATCTATCTTTTGAGCACTGCCTGGTTTTGTTTTTGATTTATAGGTAAGTTTTGCTCGTATAAAGGAATGGCTTATGAGCTTCCCAATAGCAGGATTATATCTTATTGGATGAAACTCAATTTGCACTATTCTTTCTTCTCTTAAGTATCCGGAGAATGAAATTTGAACCAAATTGCCTGGGTAATAGCTATCGGAAGAGTAGAATTTATCATCAATAGTAAATTCTTCATCTATATATACGGTTCCTCCGCGCGAATTTCTAACAACCTTCCTACCTACCGGATATATATTATAGTTATCATAATTTACTTGTTTTTCTTCTTCTATGCTAACATCTACAGCACTATCTGTTGGTATTCTAATTATCGCTCTAATTATGGGAAGTTTTGGTTTGCCGACTTCATCACTCCAATTTGACTGTGGAATACTTATTAGTTGATAGTTTTTTCCACCAGCTGTTATGTTCTGAACATTCATACCTGCTAATGTCATATCAATAAGAACACTGTTCATTCCTTCTTCAAAAACTTCAATTTCTGCAGGTTGAGGAATATTGCTGTTGAATGGTATCCAGGTTTTATTCAAATTTTGATTAGCATTCGCTCCATATACTATGCTGATTGTTATGAAAAGAATTACCGTTAATTTCACAAATTTTTGCATCAAACTTGCTCCCTAAAATTTATTTTAAATAAAAATATTCTTCACTTTTTTATTATAACAATAATTAGTGAAAATTAATTTCTACCAAATTATTTTAATTATTTTTTATCTGGCAGTGTTTTAACAGGCAGGAAATTAATTATAAGAGAAAAGTTAACTGTTAACACTGCGATTATCCACTTCTTAATGCTTATAAAACAAGACCAAAATCAAAATTTCCTAAATTTAGACGAAGTATAAAATGATCAAGTTCAGGAAAAAATCAATTTTACCTTATAACTATATTAGCCTAAATTTATAAGCACGATCTCCTTAACCGCATTGCTAACAATATTTCTTTTTTACTTAACTGGTAATATAATCTTACGTTTAGAAGTGCAATATAGTTTACAAAGTTCTGTATCCAAATTTTAACTGTATTTAATTTTATCCGATATACAACTTTTTGTCAATAATTTTGAAAAATAAGGTTGGAAAGTTTGCAAGCCCGTAATGCCCGAAGCAAAATATTATTTCTATGAATTGATTGTGCAAAATTCTGCAAGCCTTTCATTCTGGTGCAAAAATTCGTGGGGATATGCTATAGCATATCCCTTTTGTGTATGTACAAAGCGCACAGGAATATTTTATATTTGAGTAGACATTATGCTATTTGCATTTAATGTAGGCTTTCTGCTATTTTTGAGTAAACATACTGTAGGGCAGGTTTTGATTGTTTTCTGGCAATCTATTTCGTGCAAACTGGTTTTTATTTTATATAAAACCTGGACATAAAAGACTAAACCTGACCCACTTCTAATTAACGCAAATACAAGAAAAATACATAGTATATGCGAAGCATATAAAATTAAAATATCAATATTATGAACTATCATTTTGTATTTGGATATAGAGAACAAGCTAGACAGCTTATTTTACTCAAAAATGGCATTAAGCCCTCTCGGAAATAAAATCAAATGCACACTTAATTAACAAAATTAACATAACACACTTTCTAAAGAAATCTGCTATAACCTGTTTTTACCAGGGTATGAAATGGCAATTGCATGGAACAGGTCTTAAAGTCTTTAGTTTTTCTTTCTGCTCAGGTGTTAGCACTTCCCTGGATTCGATCATAGAATGAATATCATTTAGGTCGCTTTCTATCTTAATTTCCCCAATTTCCCTAACTTTTGCATCTATTTTATCGAGGTCTAATTTGGACTGGTTTAGCATTTCTTGTAAATCTAATTCAGCAACCCTTAAGCGTGCCATTATCATTATTCGATTCTTCTCACATTTCATTTTTATGCTATGTAGCTTTTTCATCTGTTCCTCTGTGAGAGATATTTCACCTGCAAGCATAAGATAAAAATCAAAATCATGCGGAACATGCTCTTTGGGGTGAAAATGTCTTCTCATTTCCCAATGTCTATGCGGCTCTCTTCCTGGTGGTGGAAAAGGTGGTCGGAAATGTGGATGTTCACAGCATTCATCCTCCGGTTTGGGTGGTTTTCCAGCAAATTCATGGTGTTCTCTTTCGGTTCTTTCTTTTTCGTCCATTTTTATATTCTCCTTTCTAATTATATTTCAGATATGAGGGTATTTTATTTCTTAACATACGAATACCCTTTGATATATTTGTTTTTACAGCACTAACTCTGCACCCTAAAATATCTGCGATACTCCGATAATCAAGACCTTCAAAGTATCTTAGTATAATTGCATTCCTTACCTGCGGCGATAGCATATAGATTGCCTTTTTGATCTCTTTTTCTAATTCTTTTTCTTCCATCAACTTACCAGGGGAATCCTGTGAAATTTGCTCTGAATTATACTCCAGGTATACATTTTCAGCATTCAGTGAGGTTAATTTACGCCGAAAATACTCCTTGCAGGCATTATATGTGATCCGATAAAGCCATGTTGAAAAACTTGAACGTCCCTTAAATCTAGTTAAAGATTTATAAACACGGATGAAAACTTCTTGAGTGAGATCAATAGCATCATCTACATTGTTAGTAGATTGATAGCACTGTCTATATATTACATTTTGATATTTCTTTATCAATTCATTGAGAGCGGAATCCTGACCTCTTTGATATTGTTCTACTAAAAATTTGTCTTCGTTTTCCATATCCATCTGCTTATATATTTGCTCCTTTAGCATGATTTTTTAAGTTGATTATCTTTTATAATTTCATCCTATTAGACGTATAAATTGTCACAGATTTGTCACAGAATTATAATATTTACAACATAATTTATTTAAAGCGCTGTTAGCAATTGACTAGTTTTTCCTGTACTGGATAAGATAATCATTCGGAAGGTTAAACTTATATCCTATACCTCTGACTGTAGTAATATAAGCTGGATTGGCAGGATCTTTTTCTATTTTCTGTCTCAAACGAGTTATGAAGTTATCAACAGTTCTTAGAGTGCCATAATAGTCATATCCCCAAATTTCGTCTAGTATAGTTTCCCTTTTAAGAACTCTACCATTGTTTGCTATTAAAAATGTAAGAAGGTCAAATTCACGCTGTGAAACTTCAATATTTTCCCCACCTTTAGTGACAGTATATCCATCGTAATCAATTTCAATATCATCAAAGATCAGAATCCCCATCTGCTTTTTGCCAGGTCTTGCTCTTCTTAAGATTGCCTTTATTCTTGCAAGAAGCTCAAGGAGACTAAATGGCTTTGTTATATAATCATCCGCACCTAATTCAAATCCCATTACTTTGTCCATCTCTTCTTTTTTTGCAGTGAGCATAATTATCGGGATATCAATATCATTTTCCCTTAATTGTCTGCAAAATTGATATCCATCTAATTTAGGCAACATAATATCCAGAATTATTAGGTCAGGAGTAGATCTCTCCATTACCAATTTTAATGCGCTTTCCGCGGATCTTGCGCTTATGACATCATATCCATGAAATTTAAGACTTTTCTCCAGTCCCAAAAGTATTGAGGTATCATCTTCTACTATTAAAATTTTAGCCATTTTGCACCTCTTTTAAAACATGGTAATAATATGGTAAATTTGCTCCCATGTCCTATTTCACTTTGAACCTTTATTTTACCTTTATGACCGGTAACGATATGCTTAACATAAGCTAATCCTAAACCTATACCTTTTATATCCTTTGATAGTGGATCATTTACTCGGTAAAAAGGTTTAAATATTTTTTTATGATATTTAGGATGTATTCCAATGCCATTATCTATAATTTCTATAGCTATGTAATTCTTAATCATTTCAGAATTGATAATTATCTTTTTTTCTCCTGTTGAATATTTTTCAGCATTACTCAATAAATTCAGCAAGACGGTTGTTATGGCATCTTTATCTACAAATATTTTTGGTAGATCATTTGCCAGATTTACCGTTATTTCACAACTATTTTCAATTTGTTGAGTTTTGAAAATTTGCACCGCATAAAGGATCACATCATTGATAGATTCTTGTTCTAAGTATAATTCATTTCTTCTCTTTTCAATCCTTGAAAAATCTAAAACCTTATCAATTAAATCTATTAAGCGATTGCACTCTTCTTGAATAATATTAAGATATTCTTGCTTTTCTGCAGAACTTTCATATATATTTGATATTAACATTTGTGTAAACATATTTATTGCTGTTAAAGGAGTCCTGAGTTCATGGGAAATATTAGATACAAGATCAGATTTTTGTTCTGATAATTTCATTCTTCTTCTCGTGATCACAAAAACAACAGTAGTTGTCATAATGATAATTGCAATAAGCAATATTGCGACCCAGATATAAACTTTTGGTGTAATCAAGTTTATACAAATAAAACATAATAATCCACCTGGAAGTAATATAAATAAGATATAAACTATTATAAATCTTTTCATTAGTTGAAAATCTTTCAGAATTTTAGATAAAGGTAATGGTAATCTATTGTTTTTACTGATATGATGATATAAATAACAGAGTAAAATATCAATAGTTAAGTTTTACAAATTTATTTGAACATTATTTATATATTTCATATATCAAAATGAACAGAAAATGATCAGCAAGTGTATAGAAAGAATACAGATTTTTTATATAAAAGTGATAATGTATTTTATTTCTTTTTAGTAAATATAAGGTTTTAGCCATAGATCCAGGAATAATCATAAATGGATTCAAATTGGCATATATATTGCAAAAACATAAAAACTTCTCCAGTATTTCAAGAGATGTTATAATATGAAAACATAAATCTTTTGAGTTGATATTTAATTTTTAGTCTTTTTATCTATAGATGATTTGTTAACAAACCAATCAAAAAAGGAATTCGTTTATGCATAAGCTTAAAATTTTATTCTTTGCAATTTTTATTTTAACTATCTGGTTTAATAGTTTTATATTTGGAGAGACAGACGATAAATCTGAAGAAGAAGTATATGACTTAGGTGAAATATCTATTACACCAGGAAGGTTTTCTATAGATGAAAGAGCGCCATCAACATACCTTATACCAAAATCGCAAATGGAAAAACTTCCACTCATTGATAATGATATATATAGAGCTGCCCATTCATTACCTGGAGTTGTTTCAGATGACTTCAGCGCGAGATTTTCCATCAGAGGTGGTGAAAGGGATGAAATTTTAGTGAGGCTTGATGGCATGGAACTTTACGAGCCATATCATTTGCAGGATTTTGGAGGAGCAATATCAGTCATTGATATGGGAATTGTCAGGCGTGCCGATCTTTTCACTGGAGGATTCCCTGCTGAATATGGTGATTTTATGTCGGGAGTCTTTGATGTCATTACTGGTGAAAGTGAAAGGAAAAAATTTGGCGGTGATGCAGGTATCGATCTTGTTAATGCACATACTATATTTGAGATACCATTTTCAAAAACTTCATGGCTAATATCAGCAAGACGCGGCTATATTGATATGCTGATGGGGCTTATGGAGTCTGACGAAGTTTTTAAGCCTCGATATTACGATCTTTATAGTAAGCTAATACATAATATTTCATCCAGAGATAAGTTATCCATACATATTTTGCAAGCAGGTGACAAAAATGAAATTGATCAGATCGGTGAAGAGAATGACATAAAATCAAAATATTGGAACAGCATGCTATGGGCAAAATGGAACCATCTGATGGAAGATAGTATCTTCTGGAATACATACTTCTTTTATGGTCAGTCTGGACGCAAAAAATATGAAGGAATTGACGGAGTGGATGAAAGATCAATGTCTTATGTGGGTCTGAAAGTAGACTTAACCTATAATCTCTCAGAGTCACAATCAATAAAGTCGGGATTTCGCTGGCAAATAGGAGAAGCCGATTATAATTATTTTTTACGCGAAGAACAAACTGAAACCTCCATAAATACCTCTGCCAATGGTTGGGATGCTAATTTTTATGTTCAGGATGAATGGCGTATGAATAAATATTTAGCCTGGAATATAGGCTTGAGATATTTTTATCAAAGCTATGGTAATAATCATTCCATAATGCCACGTCTAGCTCTTGCTATAACTCCAAAAAAAGAAATAACTATAAGGACTGCATGGGGAGTATATGACCAACCTGTCAGGATTAGTAATCTTCCTGTCGAAGAAGGAATATCATCCGCTCAACCTCCAGAAAGGGCAATACACTATATACTATCAGCCGAATATTCACCAAAGACTAATATATTTATAAAATCTGAAGCATATTATAAGGATTTCGATAATTTAATCGGTCAAATCAAAGATTATGGCAGGAAAGAGCAGTTTTTTATACCTATTGAATCAGGTTCTGCAAAAGGTATGGAATTTTTTATAAGGCATATTCCGATAGCGAAGTTTTCATGGGGTGCAGGATATGGCATATCTAAATCATCCGCAGAAATAGAAACTGGCACAATACCAAAAAATTCAGATAGAAGGCATTCACTTAATCTAAACGCTGATTATGCTCTCTGGACAGATGGATGGATAAATATTTCATGGCGTTATCATTCCGGAGAGCCATATACTGAGGCATGGTATGAGAAAGAGTTATCAACTGATAGTAGTTCTTATGAATGGAAAAAGAAATATGGACAAATCAACGGAAAAAGATACCCTCCGTATCATAGTCTTGATGTGCGCTTAACAAAGAACTTCCAGTTTAAAAGCTGGTATATTAGTTTTTACTTCCAGATAATGAACCTATATAATAGGAAGAATGTCCATGAATATTCCTTTGAACAATTGGTCGATGAAAATGGCGAGATATATTATCAAAAAGTAACAGAGCATTTTCTCCCGATTATACCAACATTAGGCGTAAGTGCAAAATTTTAATAAAGCGCGCATTGCTACAAAATTAGGATGGTATAAGATGAAATTCTTTTTGCCGACCATCAAAGAATATAACGCCATCTTCGGTAAATCCTGCATCCTGTTCGAGCATAAATGGGACTTCTTGATAATTCCACTCGGGAACAGGATATGTTACGCTTAGCTCCACAGTATAGCAGGTATTATAATTCATAGTTACATCACCGCGACCCGGACAATTAACTTGTTCCCATGGTAAGCCCATAAGCGGACCTGGCTCATGTAAAAAATGTCCAAGTGAGTGAGAATATATTTTAGGTTTGCTAATACCTGCATCCCTTGCGGATTTAAGGGCATTGCTAAGTATTTCATTGCCAGTTAAGCCTTTCTTCCAATGACCAGTAAATATATCCTGCAATTTATTAGCTAAAGACATACCATCCTTCAATCCTTCAGGAACGTCTGTCTCTCCAGGTCTAAGGACATAAGCAAGCTCTTGATGATCGACTATTAAACGCAAATATTCGATACCTACATCACAATGAAGAATATCACCCATACGTATAACAAGATCGTTATTTCCCCATAATGCTTTTGTTTCGTTGTTTCTTAAAATACGGAAGAAAGGTGGAAAAGAAACCTTTAATCCTAGATCAGTAACTCTTTGCCAGTAATACCATCGCAAGTCCTCACAGGTTGTTACGCCTGGGGTGATAACTTGCCTTGAGAAACACTCCTTTATTATAGAGTGATTTATTGCTGATGCCTGATGATATAAGATCAATTCTTCAGGTATATGAGTCTCAAGCCATCGTATACAAAGCTTTTCCGCTGATTTGATCTGATATGAATTCCCGATTGTCTTGATAAGTTTTTCCTTTAGTGTTGCGGAGATACCATCACCTGCCCATATAAACTCAGATTGATTTATCCCGATACATTTTGGGCTGCGCTCATGAACAATTCTTTTTAAACATTCCCATTGGTCTTCCGTTCCGTTTGGATCCCAGGCATCGGTCATCAAACCTTGCATATTTGTGCGTGATATATTCAGCCTTTCTATGCCCTTATTATTTCCTTGATCATAGAAAACTACAATCTGCAAAATCGGCGCCCAGCATTCGTAAGGTGTTATTGTCTGAAATACTGGATCATAATTATCTTCATGGCAAATTATTAGCCACATATCGAAACCGGTCTCTCTCATGACAGACGGAAGCAGATAGTCAAGTCTCTTCTTAAGAATGTCATTTACTACTTTTGCACGTTCTCTTAGATTAAGTATTGCAGGCATTTCATTTCTTTTCATTGTGTTATACCTCATAATCACACGGAATGAGCACTTATCCCGGCTGATCGTAATTGTTTCATATATATTTGCCTTATAGAGTTGAAAATTCGTATATATTCTTCGCTTCTGTAATCAGGATAAGTCCATTGCCAGGGGTGAAAAGATTTTCCTTGCATTTGTAATGTTATTTCCGCGTAGATACCCCTACCTAGATAAATTCTATGAATATGATCTTTAGTGCTTGCCAGAACAAGTTTAGCCGCGGTTAAATAACCGGGATCAATATTTATGCGCCTTTTTTCGGAGTTTTCAATTAAGAAGTTCTTTTCGAGTTCATTTGTTAGAATTTTTATTTCTGCGAGATTTTCTGGATGGATAAATTTCTCAAAACTTATAAACTTTCTCTTAAGGTTTTCTCCCATTTCAGGCTTATAGTAATCTGTGTAGTCAAAAGCCAATATTTCGCTATAGAAATCAATGCTACCAAATTTATCTGATAGCATTGATTCTGCAATATTGAAAAGCTTTTCATCGGATGTTATCATTCCGACTATCAATTTAACTGGTGGATGCCCTTTAATCTTACCCATTTTTCACTCTGACTGCTCTTGATGTCTTCCACGGCAAGCTCTTACGCACAAACCGCATATATGTTGTCCCAGTTTTTCCTTCTTATTAAAGTATGTCAACTGTTGATAACATGCCTCCAGATTAAAATCTTCTGGTTTTTCACCGATAGCATTCGCAGGGCAGATACTTATACATCTCCTGCATGATCCACAATCACCAGGTTTTATACCATCAACCTTTAGTGGTATATTTGTAAGAACAGATACATATCTTACACGTCCACCATATTTTGGATTAACCAGTAAAATGCTTCTTCCGATCCATCCAAGACCCGCATATCTGGCGATCATCTTATGTGATACATGCCCCACCATGGTTCCACTCCAATCTGAGATCTGAGATGCATGGATCGGAAGTGCGGAATATCCCTGATCCTGAATAAAAGCCGTGACCTTCAGTGCTACTTCATCTAACAATGAATTTACTCGTTTATAATGAAAGAGGTACATCTGTGTTGGCTTATCAATTATGCCATCAATTATTCTATCTGAGAGATGGTAACCCATTGATATACCATATTTAAGACCTTCATACATGCTTTGTGGTGTGATCTTAAACTCACTTTCTAAGCCTTCAAGGCTAGCAACACCGAAAAGTGACATCCCATTATTTATTGCTATAGTCTTCAATTTTTCATAATTTTCTTCTTCAAAATTCATTTTGATACCCTAAATATTTATTTATAAGATAATAAAACTAAAGCGATAAATATAAAAATATTTATCGCTTTGTATATAATACAAGATTTTATTCTAACTTTATTCCAGCCCAAGTAAATGCAATTTTCTCTTTATAACTAACTGCTTGTGGGGTCGGACCATCTTCATCCCATATTTCTGCATTATCAAAAGATACAGTACAGGATCCTCCGTGTGGGCTTGTGCCGCCATTAAGGCTAGGATAGCCATCTTTCCATGGTCTTGTTTCGCCAAAAGCTGCTTGTTCTAGCATCCATTTTGTGGGTTCCTTTTCTCCATCCTTCCATACTTTGCCATGAAGAACATTATCCTTGCTAATATGGAATTGCATCCAATACCATTCACCAACTTTGAATTCGTAGACACCAGAATTTCCCCATGCAGATTGATCGTTTAGAAATTGTATAGTACTTTGAGTATTGTGAAACAAAAAGTTATAGCCTCGACCTGTCGCCTTTCCAACTCTGAGTCCTAGCCCAGCACGTGCAGAATCGCCATTTGCCCAGCTGTCAAGCCGAACTTTTGCTTGTATCGTTATTAGCTCCGGAAAATCCATCATAATTACAGCATGAGCTTCATCGCCCTGTTTCTCATTGACTTGAGAGAATACACCATTCTTTTCGACCCACTCAGGCGTCCCCGCGTGAGTTTGTGGAAGGTCTTTTCCACTAAATCTCCATACATCGGCAATTTTACCATCACTAAAATCATCAAAAAACAGAGTTTTGGCTGAAGAATTACCTGCTATTAATAATAAAGACAGAATAAGAAATACGAGAATACCAAATAAATTCCGTATCATAATACTTACCTCCTCTAGGAAAACATGGTCTTTATTTGACCATAAACATTAGGAAATAAAAAATTATGTTTAACAAATTGATATACCATTTCTCACAATTAAAAAGTACATATTGCCACAATATACAAGAATAGTGATCGCTCACTCCATTCTCATCATCTTTGGTATTTTTTAATTTTTAACTATACTTTTACCTCCTTTAATCCCTCTATGAAAGGAAAGTAATATTTTCTTACCATTCACGGACTAATGAAAGTAGGTTATTAAAGGGAAATCTGCAAGTAAGCAAGTATTCATAAGTAAGGGCTTGAGGCCGCAAGACCTATATGTATTAACTTAACATTTTTAGCTCCGATAGGAGCGTCATGTTTGTAGTAAATATTGCATATAAAAGTTAATAAGCGGAGTTAGGAGCGATATGTAAAAATTTTTTACATTACATTGGCTTATTAACATTTCGCTCCTAACCCGCCTGGGAAATTTCGTGACACTTATTTCTACAAACATGTCGTCCTTTCGGAACTTATAAAATGCCATCTCACGTATAAAAAATACCTGTGTTTTTAAGTTGATAGCTATGGGCTTGCGGCCGCAAGCCCCTACAGTATCGCAAACATTTATGAATATTAAGTTTCAAAATCTTATTCATAGAAAACCTACCAATTATCATTCTGTTCACAAGAAGAGCTAGAATGGAGAAATATAATACTTATGCTTAGTTTCTTTGCCCCAGCCTGAAAATCTAGACTATTTTTTGCACGATAAAATTATTAGGATAATACAATTTGTATAGTTTCTAATAATATATAATTAAGTGATTTCTTACTATTCCTTCTTTATTACGACATACCAGGTGGCACCTGTAGAAGCTCGTCGCAACCTGATCATAACGCTCTTTTCATCCTTGAATTGTTCTATTGCTTTTCTATAGTCACTCATACTCTTAATGGACTTGCCTTCTATCTCCAGGATCAGGTCACCGCGTTGTGGAGCGTTTTCTATTTTAGCTGCTGGTCCGTATGGGTCTACATCTGTTATGATAACACCCTGGGTATCTTTATATCCAAATCTCTGGGCAATATCAGGAGTAAGTTCTTGAACGGATAAACCTAGCCATTCATCAGTATCTTCACTTCTGTAAGTATCGCGACCCGTCAATTTGGCGATAGCCTCTTCTGTCCTTTCACCAAGAGTAACAGTAAAGCTTTTTTCGTCACCATCTCTAATCGCTTTTACTTTGATTTTTTCACCCGGTTTTTGTGTAGCGACCATCTTTTTCAGGCTATCTCCATCTTTAACATCTTTACCATTAAACTCGATTATAAGGTCACCTGGTCTTAATCCTGCTTCTTCAGCAGGTCCACTGACTTCAGCAACTAATGCACCTTTTGGTTCTTTTAGTCCATACTTAGCAGCAATATCTTGATTTACTTCTTGAAGACTTACACCAAGCCATCCTCTTACTATCTTTTTACCAGATATAAGCTGGTCCATGATATTGCGTGCCATATTAATTGGTATAGCAAATCCTACTCCAACGTTGCCTGCAATTCCTGCAGTAGCGATAGCAGTGTTTATACCTATAACTTCGCCTTTGATATTGACGAGAGGACCACCACTGTTTCCAGGATTAATAGCTGCATTTGTTTGAATGAAGTCCTGGTAAGTTATACTGCTTATAACATCCGACCTACCTGTTGCACTTATAATTCCATTGGTAACTGTGCGGTTTAATTCAAACGGACTTCCTATCGCTATAACTATCTCTCCTACTTTTACTTTATCTGAATCACCCAATTTCGCAACTGGTAAATTATCTTTGTTTATTTTAATTAAAGCCACATCTGTATCTGGATCAGTGCCAATGAGTTTTGCCTCAAATTCACGTTTATCATCCAATGTAACTTTAATTTTATCTGCACCTTGAACGACATGATTGTTTGTAAGTATATATCCTTCCTTATCAACAATGAATCCAGAGCCTACACCACGTGTGGGTCTTTGAACTTGCGGTTCATTAAAGAACCAGAAGAAATCATCACCAAAGAAATCAAATGGATCACGAAATGGGCTTCTTCGCTGTCTTGGTTCTGTGCTTGGTCTTTTAGGCAATGTTTCGCTTGTAATTCTTACAACTGATGGTATTGCCATCTTTGCAAGCTCTACATAAGCATTATTTAATGTTTGAAGTATCTGAAGCTCCGGTTTTAATGCTTCAGTATCAGAATCATTTGATGGTGTTCCATATAATTCAGTATTAAAGATTAATCCGATAACTAATAGCAATATTGCAAAACTTAATGAACCAACAGAAACTAATAACCATTTATTTGTCTTTCTACTACTATACATTTTTAACAACCTCCATTCTTAAACGAACTTTTTCGGCATATTAAGTAGTTCTATGATATTATTTGAGGTTAGATAAGCCTTTGGCATCCGCTCTCCTATTTTCTCCGGACGCAGAGTGCATACCAATTCATAAGGAGGATCGATCCAGAAAGGCTTAATATGTTCAATATTTTTCAATGCTTTTTTTGCACATTCTTTAATTATACATCGCGCTTTCTCAGGCGAAAGGTGTATTGCTGATCCGTTAAAATGTTTATTTTGTTCGGGAGTTAATCCTGTTGCAGAACCGCGTTTAATACCTGCTTTTACAGGTGCTACTTCCATATTTGGGACTAGAGCTTTTACTTCGTTACATGCAGACTCATCACCACTTAGCATAACCGTCGGAACACCATAATATGCAGTAAAAAGCATATTACATCCTGCTTCACCAACAGATATGCCATTTATCGTTAAATCTTCCACATGAAAAGAGCCTGTATGACATAGATGACCTCCATCTGTATTTGTTTTGGCATGTTGACCAATCATTATTGCAGCATCATAACTATCATCACAGCCAAATGGGTATTGCATAGGGCTTCCTGCTAGAAGTTTTGCTTCTCGGTGAAGTAACATCGGATTAATAGCCCCAGCTCCATGACCGTCAACTACCAATATATCTGTCGCACCTGATTCAAGAAGCCCCTCTATAGCAGAATTAACTTCCATAGTTGTTAACTCGCGGGCAATCTCATAATAGCGGTCACCAGGTGATGCATAATCATCAGAATTAATAACTCCACAAACACCTTCCATATCAGTCATTATATATACTTTCATTAATTAATATGACTCCTATAATTTTTTTGTTTGTTTTTCATCTTTTCCAGAAACTTCTTGTTTTTTCTTTTTCACCCTGAATAAGAGTCTCAATTAATTTTCTATATTCAGAGGAAATCTGTTTTGTAAGATCAGAAATAATTAAATGTGCCCTTTCGCTTTGTTGTTTCATTTCATTTTCCAAATGAACCAGACGCTCTTTTAACCATTCGTTTTCGCTTTGCATTCTCTCCAGAATTGAGTTAATATCCTGTGGCATCCTTAGACGTTCTACTACTTGTTGGAGATCCTTAACCTGTCTATCAAGTTCCTTGTTCTTTTTGTTATAATCAATTAGAATTTTCCATTCATCCTCCATGTATTTTCCAAAGCCATTTTCCCTTAAAGCATTTCTTGAATACATAAGAAGCGAATTTGCTGTAACTTTCTCATTATAATCTTGAACCGCACTGTCCAGGAGTCGTTGAAAAGCTTTCTTATCTGATGTTATTGTATAATTCTGGCAACCACCCATCCATATTGCCAGCCGGTTCCTGTCATCATCGATCCTGATTGCCACAGGAAAAGCACGACATATAAGTGGACGGTTCTCGTATATGCTACACTTTCTCTCTTCATTTTGAAAAACACATAATTTTGTCTCAGATGACATATAAGGACGTGAAAGCTTTACATTACTGCCACCATCATCAGATAAAAATAGCTCAACATATCCTTCAAATTTTCCAGCAATGTAGTTATCCAGACCTAAATCAATAAATCTAGCAACATCAAACAATGATATAGCAACCCCTGCTGGACAACACTTTTCAGCGCAATTCTCACAATCTGGTATCGGGAAATTATTCTTCAAATCCCCTTTACCTTGAATTGCAAATATAACATCCTCTGCCCTTACAGTTATATCAGCAAGATTTAATTCCGAAGCAAGTTTTTTGAGTCTATCAAGCATCATTTTTCATGTATATTTGTTGATTTTTTATACAGGTAACCTTAAGTTCTACCTATCATAATAATACCTCGTTGACCGTTTAGTGTCAAGATATTATTGGGAAAAAGCTTGAAAAGTCTTATGTTTTCTACTTCTTAATAAAATTACATGGATAATAGTTTCTATTTTATCTAAAATAAATTTACACCAGATCATACTAAAAGTTCCAATTAGTTATTTTGTGCAATTCGGAAAGGTTAACATATGTATAGTAAAATAGCTTAAAATTTTGGGTTATTTATAAATTTTTGATTACATTTTATGATCAAATCAAAAAATTTGAATAAGAACAACTTAACATTTGTTTAACTTTCCGAATTACAGGATTTTTTCTACAAACATATCGCTCATAGCGGAGCTTAATATTAACCTATCCGAATTGCCCTTAGCTATTTTATTTCTTTGACTTTTTTTGGAAATTTTGATAAATTTGAAATAGCGAGTAGGTTGGGTTGAGGAACGAAACCTAACAAAAATAAGAGAATATAAATGGTTTGGTCTCGTTCCTTGACTCAACCTGCTCTCTACTTTAGAGACTTTTAGGTTTTCTTCCTTTTCCAGAGGGAGATTTAGAGGGATTTATAATAAATGATAATATTCAAAATCTAATTCTTTAATCAGGAGAAAACTCATGACAAACTACAGAAGAATAATACCTTGCCTTGATGTAAAAGATGGAAGATTGGTTAAAGGTGTTCATTTTGTTGATCTTAAGGATATTGGAGACCCGGCAGAAATTGGTGCTAAATATGCAAGCGAGGGTGCAGATGAGATTGTTTTTTTGGATATTACTGCCACTGTTGAAAATCGCAAAACTATGATTGATGTTGTAAGACGCACCGCTAAATCTATAAGCGTTCCACTTGCTGTAGGTGGTGGAATAAGGTCATTGCAGGATATAGAAGATTTATTTTCCGCCGGTGCATCTAAAGTTTCAATAAACACCGCAGCAGTCAGAAACCCAGATCTTATTGAAGAATCCGCTAAAAGATTTGGTAGCAATCGTATAGTTGTTGCCATAGATACTGCTAAATCAGATTCATTGCCTTCAGGATTCGAAGTTATGGTTAAAGGTGGAAGAGAAAGGACTGGTATTGATGCTGTCGAATGGGCAAAAAAAGTTGAGCATTTAGGAGCAGGTGAAATATTACCCACAAGCATGGACACCGACGGAACACAAGACGGATACGATATACCTATGACTAAAGCTATAGCGGAGGCTGTAAGTTTACCTGTTATAGCTTCTGGAGGAGCAGGAACACTTGAGCATCTTTACGAAGCAATAATAGATGCTAAAGCAGATGCTGTTCTGGTTGCATCCATTTTTCATTTTGGGAAATACACTATCGCTGAAGCAAAAGATTTTCTTGCAAAAAAAGGAATACCTGTCAGAAAGTAATAAATAGCTTTCAATGGTAGTAATAATACATAAATGGAATATATTCATTATGATTTCGTGTTAAAAAATGAGATATTCCATTTATACATAGGAGATGAATTCTATGAATGAAAGTGTAAATGCTTTGTATCTTAAAGGTTTGGCATCTGTTATATTAGAAAGATATAACGAGGCAGTTCAGTATTTCCAGAATATTCTTCAAAATGAACCCAATAACGAAGACGCTCTGTATATGTATGGCATTTTAGCAGTTATCGAGGAGAAACACGAAGACGCAGTAAATAGTTTCAATAAATTAATAGAACAAAAACCTGATAATATAGATTTATTATATAGTTATGGTAAATTACTTGACATAATAAATAGACATGAATCCGCTATTGAGATATATGAGAAAATTTTACAGCTCAACCCGAATAATCCTGATATATTGCAAGATATGGGTGAAACTTTTATATTACTTGAAAAATATGATTCCGCTATTGAGTGTTTTGATAAAGCCATACAAATTGACCCTGATATGGAATCCGCATGGAAAGGCAAAGGACATGTTCTTAGCATTTTAGGTAAAAATGATTCCGCTTTGGAATGTTATAATAAAGCCATCGAGATAAATCCACATTGCTCACAAACCTGGAAGGAACGCGGTTGGATACTCGATAGCCTCGGCAAATATGAGGAAGCAATTATGAGCTATGATGAATCTCTCAGGCTAAAATCAGATGACCCCGATACATGGCATCTACGCGGATTATCACTAATGGCAACTAATAATTACAAAGAGGCTTTAGAAAGTTTTAACAAAGTAGCAGAGTTAAAAGGTAAAAAATCATAAGGAAATATTATGGAAAATATCTCTCTTTTTGCAGCTTTTTTGGCTGGCATTGTATCATTCATTTCACCATGTGTGCTTCCACTTATACCAATGTATATATCTTTTATATCAGGTCTATCTCTGGATGAAATGAGAAGCGATAATGATAGAAAAAGAATATTAAAGAAAGTTTTTATAAGTTCAATTCTCTTTGTAGCTGGATTTTCTATAATATTCATAGGCTTGGGAGCATCATCAACATTTTTAGGAAAATTTTTACTCAGTCGCATCTCTTTGCTTAGTAAAATTGCAGGTGTAATTATAATAATCCTGGGGTTGCATGTAGCAGGTGTATTTAAGATAGCCTTTCTGAATTATGAGAAAAAATTTCATTTTAAAAGTAAACCTGTTGGTCTCTTGGGACCTTTATTAGCTGGTTTGGCATTTGGTTTCGGATGGACACCATGCGTAGGTCCAGTGCTGGGCACAATTTTACTTTATTCTAGCTCAAAAGATACAGTTAGCCAGGGAATCAGTTTATTATCAATGTATTCGCTTGGTCTTGGTATACCATTTATAATAACAGGTATTAGTATAAACGCTTTTCTTAGCTTCTTACAGAGAATAAAAAAATATTATAGGTATATTGAAATTTTTATAGGAACCTGTCTGGTCATAATGGGAATTTTAATATTATTAAATGCGTTTTCTATTATAGCTGAATATATTTCTAGATGGTTTCCATGGTTAACTGTAGGATAAGCATTATCGGAGGGTATAAAATTGAAAAAGTATTTTTATTTAACAATTATATTAATTTCATTCTTTAGCATTTTTCTTATTATTTCTTGTAATGAAAAGAAAACAGAGACAACATCACCTGAAAGCACAGCAACTATACAGGATAATACAGGCAATACTAAACCAGAATCTAAAACAGTAAAAGCCGAGACAAATAAACCAGCAAACAAGCCTTCATCCGCCGGGCAAGAGAAAGCAGTAGAAGAGCAAAAACCGGAAAAACCTGCTGAGGATCCAAACCTTAAAAAAGCTCCGACGTTCAGTGGCACAAATCTGGTCGATGGGAAGGAAGTTTCTCTTAATGATTTTGATGGTCATGTTCTTATTATTGATTTCTGGGCTTCATGGTGTCCACCATGCAGAAAAGAAATACCAGGTTTTATAGAGCTTCATGATAAATACAAAGATAAAAAATTTGCTGTTATAGGTATATCTTTGGATAAAACAGAAGCTGCAGTTAAAAGCTTTATAGCAGAACAGAAAATAAATTATCCTATTATAATGGCTACAAAAAAACTGGTGGCTGATTATGAGGAGGCTATGGGACAGCCCATTCGCTTCATCCCTACAACAGTAATAACTAATAGAAGTGGTCAGATAGTTTCGGTGCATACTGGATTTGTAGAAAAAGATAAATTCGATCAGGAAATTAATAAGCTTTTCTAGTAATAGTAAGGTGGGCATTGCCCGCCCTACATACTATTTGTTTTATTCGTGATTATGTCAAACTAACGTTAATCCGGGATTTTTATGAACAATACTCCAGAATTTCCAGAATTCCATGATATTTCCTGGGAAAATAAATCAATATTAGATTGTTTTCTTTCCAGGTTTCCACCTGAAATCTCAGAATATACATTTACAAACTTATTTGTTTGGAGAAAAGCACGTCCTATTAAGATTTCTCTCTTAGATCAGGCTTTATGTATAATGGCACAAAAAGATGAAGGAATAAAATATTTTCTTCCCCCTTTAGGTGCAAAGAATATATATGATACCGCTGAAAAAATGTTTTTTTATGCAATAGAAAACCGCCTTGAACCTGAAATTCATAGAGTTCCAGAAGATATGGCTATAAATTTACAGCAAGCCGGATTTTCTGCTGAATATGACATAAACAACTCTGATTATGTTTATCTTGTTGATGAGCTTGCCACTCTAAATGGTAGAAAATTTGACGGGAAAAGGAATAGAATAAAAAAATGTATTGCGGAATATAATCCTGAATATAGAACGATAACTCCTGATATAGTAGATATGTGCCTTGATCTTCAAACAGAATGGTGCAATATAAGGCATTGCAATATGGATTCCGGTCTATCATCAGAAGATATAGCAATAAGGGAGCTTTTCAGTAACATGGAAAAACTACCTGTTTTTGGATGTGCTATCATTATTGATGGAAATATAGAAGCATTTACACTGGCTGAAAGGCTCAATAAAAAGACAGCAGTGATTCATTTTGAGAAGGCTAATCCTTCTTTTGATGGGCTTTATCAATTAATTAACCAATGGTTTTGTGAGAGAGAGTTAAAAGGCAAATTTATTTATGTAAATAGAGAACAAGACCTTGGTATTGAAGGTTTAAGAAAAGCAAAAGAAAGTTATTACCCGCATTTTATGGTTAAAAAATACATTGTTAGAAAAAACTAATGGAGATAAAAAATGGACCTTGGTATTAAAGGCAGAGTTGCTATTGTAGGAGGAGCAAGTAAAGGTCTTGGTAAAGCTTGTGCGTTTGCCCTTGCTAGAGAAGGAGTCAATCTATCGATATGCTCTAGAAATGAAATAACGATAATGCAAACCGCCGATGAAATAAGGAATTTTCATAACATTGATATTCTTGCTCTATCCTGTGATCTTTCAAATTATAACGATATTAAAAGATTAGTAAAGGAAACTATTAACAGATTCGGAAGAATAGATATACTTGTGAACAATACAGGAGGACCAACACCTGGTGGATTCTTTGATCTTGATGACTCTGCATGGGAATCTGCGTTTCAACAACTTCTTATGTCCGTTGTCCGAATGTGCAGGGAAGTAATACCATATATGAAACAACAGAATTGGGGAAGAATAATTAATAATACATCATTTACGGTAAAAGAACCATCTGATCGTTTGGTATTGTCAAATGTATTTCGTGTTGGTATAATTAGCCTTGCTAAGACCTTATCAAGGGAACTAGCAAAATATAACATACTTGTAAATAATGTGTGCCCTGGTTCTTTTGAAACAGAAAGGATGCAGAAAATCCTTGAGGAAAGAGCATTAAAATCAGGAAAAACCGTTGATGACCATAAAAAAGAACTTATTGATACCATACCATTAGGGCGAATGCAGAGACCAGAAGAACTTGCAGAGCTTGTCGCTTTTCTTGCATCAGAAAAGGCAAGTGCAATAACTGGCACAACGATACAGGTAGATGGTGGTATGGTTAGAGGGATATTTTAGAGGGTATTATGAGAGTTATTTTTTGCACATGTCCAAAAGATTTATCAGAAAGTATTGCAGACACAGTTTTGAAAGAAAAACTTGTTGCTTGTGTAAATATAATTGAAGAAGTTAAAAGCAAGTATTGGTGGAATGGTGAACTAAACACCGATATTGAGTCTTTATTAATCATGAAGACACGCGATGATCTTGTTGATTCTGTTATTCGAAAGATCAAAGAAGTTCATCCATATCAAGTACCAGAAATAATATCAATTGAAATAAAAGAAGGAAATATAGACTATTTAGAATGGATAAAAAAGGAAACCCAATAAAAGAAGAAAAGCTTATACAACAATTTTTGGATTATTTATTATTTGAAAGAGGACTTTCAGTTAACACCATTAACTCATATAAACGTGACCTGAATGATTATTTAAAGTTTATAAGTGAATACTTCCAACAATCGCCTACCTCTGTTCTGGAAGTGACCTATTCTAATATAGCAAAATACCTGGCTTATCTTCAGGAGCTTGGGCTTGCTTCCAGCACTATTGACCGAAAGATGGACTCCCTGCGAGGGTTCTATAAATTCTTAGTATCTGAAAGACTAATAAGTGATAATCCAGCTAAGCTTATAGAACCATTAAAATCATGGAATAAATTACCATTAGTTTTGAGTGTCCGGGAAATCGAATTGCTTTTAGCACAACCTGACACCTCAACACCCTTGGGATTGCGTGATAAAGCACTTCTCGAAACCATGTATGCAAGCGGTTTGAGGGTATCTGAGATAATCGATTTGCGTATGACAGATGTAAATACTGAAATTGGTTATCTACGTTGTTTAGGGAAAGGTAATAAAGAAAGAGTGGTGCCAATAAATTCCCAGGCAGGAAATGCAATAAATGTATATATTGAAAATGGGCGACATTTGCTTAATCCAAAAGAAGATTGGCTCTTTGTAAATTATTCAGGGGAAAAACTAACAAGAGACGGTGTGCGAAGGATCATACAAAAGATAGCTAAGGATGCAGGTATAGATAAAAAAATATCACCTCACACTCTACGTCATTGTTTTGCTACTCATCTTCTGGAAGGTGGAGCAGACCTGCGCTCATTACAAGAGATGTTGGGTCATGCGAATATCTCAACAACTCAGATATATACTCATGTAACGAGCGAAAGGCTTAAAGAAATTCATAGAAAATTTCACCCAAGGGGCTAATACCTGTTCAGGTATTTAATTTATGCATATAAGGCTTGGCGGATAATTTTTTCAGCTAAGCTCCATCTAATATTTATGCCATTTTCTAATTGAAATATAGCATATCATCATAGAAAATCTCTATTAATATATTTCTATAAGTCGTTTATGTAAAAATATAGCATGGTAATCTTGAAATGGATTATATATGCAGATTGATTGAGTAGGCATTATGTTATTTGCTTTTGATGTAGGCTTTCTGCTATTTGCGTTTAATGTAACATTCTCTCATAAATGTCAAGGAGAAAAATCAATTAACATGATGGAATCTGTTTGCATCAAAAGGTGTATTGCTTATAAACACAGCCCAAGCCCATACCAATATCTTGCGAGCTGCTGCCACCAATGCCAGCTTCTTAGGTTTACCA
>FWPV01005161.1_pt1 | contig 26450 bp, 23 predicted proteins | sample 2228371 | NCBI WGS metagenome assembly FWPV01 (sample SAMEA103939776, study PRJEB20133) | metagenome
CTTACCAGAAGACGCAGGCTATATCTTTGCCCTCGCATCACCTGGGAGCAAGTGCGAAAAACTCGACAAAACCCAAAATGAGAATTGCTGCCTTCCGGGTGAACAACTTTGACGTTGCTCACTGTCATGGTAAAATCTTTCTGCAAAGGCCTTCGACCCGACCAGCTCGAATACTACCCACTGCAGCATGGAAAATCAATTTCCAACCACTGTCTGCTCCTCGAACAGCCGAAAGCCCACGGCGGATGATCAAACAAGGAAATAGATTGAAAGTTGGGTCGCTTTCTGTAATATCACTGCGTCGGTCATGAACCGATGTGTTGCTGAAAGAGAGAAATGATGGAAAAATTTTGGCTTGGTTTGGGTTTTTTTGCTCAGGCACTCTTCGCCGCACGCTTTGTGGTCCAATGGATAGCAAGTGAGCGAGCTAAAAAGAGTGTGGTTCCCCTGGCTTTTTGGTTCCTGAGCCTGGCTGGCGGGGGCTTGCTTTTGACCTATGCGATATGGAGAAAAGATCCGGTCTTCATTCTCGGGCAGAGCACCGGGTTTCTTATATATAGCCGCAATCTCTATTTGATTTACAAGGAGCGTCGTGTGCTGCGCAACGGATCGGCCGAGGATGGAAATGGAGCATCAGACTGCGAGATTCGAGAGAGCATGTAAATGGACAACAGCGGTGTAGTCCTTTCGGTTGTCATTCCCATCAAGGATGAAGCAGAAAATATTGAATTGCTGGCCGAGCAGCTCAATGCCGCACTCGGCAGTGAGTTGTGGTCATGGGAGTGCATCTGGGTCGATGACGGCTCGTGCGATGAAAGCCTGGCCATCTTGGAGCGTCTGGTGGGACGGGACAGCCGTCATCGTTACTTGTCTTTTGCGGCCAACGCGGGGCAGTCGGCTGCATTCTGGGCGGGTTTCAAAGCGGCCAAAGGGGCCTTCATCGCTACCATAGATGGAGACGGCCAGAATGATCCTGCGGATATCCCCGGACTTATGGCGAAAATACAAGGGGGCTCGATGGATATGATCAACGGCTATCGCGCCCGGCGCAAGGACACCTTCATTCGCAAAGTTGCGTCACGTATTGCCAATGCTTTCAGGAATTTTGTAACGGGCAATACGGTGAGCGATGTTGGTTGTTCGACCCGCGTTTTCAAGAGGCAGTGCATCGAATCGCTTCCGAAGTTTAAAGGCATGCATCGATTCTTGCCCACCTTGGTTGCCATGCAGGGATTTACCCTGGCGGAAGTTGCCGTCAACCACAGACCGCGCCAGAGAGGCAAGACTAAATACAGCATCAACAACCGCCTCTGGGTCGGGCTCATGGATACATTTGGAGTTTTGTGGCTGCAGAAGCGTTCCTTCACCTATCGCGTCAGGAAACATTCTTAGCTGGTGAGAGGTGGATTGATCTGAGGTTCGATTCAATGACGCCCACTGCCGAAGCGCATCAATCAGCCTCAACCACGGCTTTGGAAAGGAGCATTTCATGAGCGTTTCCTTCATGCCCAGCCGGGCGGGCCAGGAAGATTTGGACGCTCTTCAACTGGAAGGATTGCGGTGGACCATTTCCCACGCCTATCATAACTGCGCATTTTATCGCCGACGGCTGACGCAGGCAGGAGTTACTCCCGACCAGATCCGCAGCCGGGATGATTTGCGCAGACTTCCTTTCACCACCACACAGGACCTGCAAAACGATTATCCTTTTCCACTGCGCTCCGTACCCTTTGAGAAAATTGTGAGAATTCACGCCTCCTCGGGGACTACCGGCAAGCGCAAGGTACTGGCGTATACCCAAAAGGACATTGACGACTGGGCAACCATGTTTGCCCGCTGCTATGAAATGGCCGGCCTTGACCATTCCGACCGGGTGCAGATCGCCGTCGGATATGGTTTGTGGACTGCGGGTGTGGGGTTTCAGCTTGGCTGTGAACGATTTGGCGCGATGGCTATCCCGGTCGGCCCGGCCAATACGGAAATTCACTGTCAGATGCTGGTCGATTTGCAGAGCACGGTATTTTGTGCCACAGCCTCAATGGCCCTGCTCATGGCGGAAGAGATCGAAAGCCGGGGCCTCAAAGATCAAATCGCCCTGAAGAAGTTTATTTTTGGTGCGGAGCGGCACAGCACGAGAATGCGCGAGCGCATCCGAGAAATCACCGGTGTGACGGGACTTTATGACATTCCGGGTCTCACCGAGGTGTACGGCCCGGGAACCGGGCTGGAATGCTCCGCCCACCAGGGGGTCACGACGGCATCCACTATTGGGCGGATTATTATATTCTCGAAATATTGCACCCCACGACCCTGGAACCGGTTGCGCCCGGTGAGACGGGCGAGATGGTGATAACGACTCTGCGCAAAGAAGCGGCGCCACTCATCCGATATCGCACCCGAGATCTCACCCGACTTATTCCCGAACCATGCCCTTGCGGCAATCCATTGCCCAGGCACGACCACCTTTTGGGCCGTTCGGACGATATGATCATATTTCGTGGAGTGAACATCTATCCCGGCCAGATTGACCATGTACTCTCTCAGATTGCGGGAGTGGGCAGCGAATATCAGATTCACCTTTATCGTCGCGAGGACGGCCGCGACGAGATGCTGTTAAAGGTGGAACGTACCTGGGAGGAGTCTCCCGATGCCGATAGACGACTGGCAGAAGCGATCACGGCCGAAATTCGCCAACAGATCCTGGTGCGAGTGCACGTAGAGGTCCTGGAATACGGCACACTGCCGCGCACCGAGCGCAAGAGTAAACGGGTGTTTGATAACCGCTCACTGGAAAATTGAGAGCATCCAAACAAAGGAGGAAAAGCGATGGGTGGCAAATCGGCAATTTGTTCTCTGGCACTGGCATTAACGTTGGCATTGGGTGTTGGCAACGTCGCCGCACAGAAAGATGAACCCATTAAAATCGGTGCTTTTTTTGCCCTTTCAGGTCCGGCTGCCTCGATTGGCACCCCCACCAAGCTGGTAGCACAGATGGTCGTGGACAAAATCAACAAGACCGGAGGAATCAACGGCAGGCCCGTCGAACTGATCATTGGCGACACCGAGGGGGATCCCACCAAGGCTCTCATGGTCGCCAAGCGACTGGTCGAAAAGGACCAGGTCGTAGCGTTGATCGGTCCCACTCGCACGGGCACCGGCATGGCAGTAAAGCCATACATCGAGGACAAAGCGCATATCCCAGTCATGATGACGGTGGGAGGAGATCCGGTCATCGCCGGGGACAAATTCGGGCCGTACCGATGGACCTTCAAGACGCCTCAGCGCACCTCTACCGCAGCACGTAAGGTCTACGAATATCTCCAGTCGCAGAAATTGCAGCAGGTTGCGGTCTTGACGGCTTCCGATGCGTTCGGCAAGGATGGCCTGGTCTGGCTCGAACAGCTGGCTCCCGAATATGGCGTGGAAATCGTTGCTCGGGAATCTTTCGCCCCTAACGATGCAGACATGACCACGCAGCTTGCCAAGATCCGCGACACCAAGGCTCAGGCGCTCATATGCTGGACCATCGGCCCTGCCGGCGCAAAGGTCGCCAGGAACGTCAAGCAGCTTGGTTTATCCATCCCGTTGATTCAATGCCACGGTCAGCCGGACCCAAAGTACATCGAGCTGGCCGGTGAAGCGGCTGAAGGAAGCATTATGCCGGCAACCAAGCTGATGGTTTATGATCAGCTTGCGGACAGCGATCCACAAAAAGCGGTCATTCAAGACTTCGTGGATCTCTACAAGAATGTTTATCACTTTGACGAGCAGTACCCCATCAACACCCATTCGGGTTATGCCTGGGATGCCGTTTACCTGCTGGCCAACGCCATGCGCCAGGTGGGACCGGATGCGGAGCCTTTGCGCGATACCATTGAACAAATGCAGGGCTATGTCGGAGTGAGCGGCATATACAATCTGACTCCTGAGGATCACAATGGACTGGACACCGATTCCCTGGTGATGGTCAAGATTCAAGAGGGCAAATGGGTGATGCTCAAATGACGGGTGCCTAATGCAGTATCCTGGATCAGCAGGGAAACAGGCTGATTTTCTTGGGCGGGCGCTGTGGCCCGCCTTTGCTTTTACCCAATGGTGGCGATTCCGCTTTGCAGCTCTCCGTCAGGCCGGCGAAAGCCCGCCTCCGCCGAGCTGCCCGGCTTTGCTGGATTCCTGCCGCCCGGGCGGTATTGCCCGCCAGGGAGGCTCGCTGGCCGGTGCAACATGAATCGCCAAATCGAGGCCTTACATGGTAAGGTTCAACCGCTTGTTTGAATGCCATGAACTCACATGAAACCGGGAAGATACTCATCCGATCCACCAACTGGCTGGGCGATGCGGTCATGACCACACCGGCCATGGGTGTGGTGCGTGCCACCTTCCCCGGTGCCGAGATTACCGTGGTGGCCAATCCTGCGGTGGCCATGCTGTTCGAAGGCCATCCTTACTGCGACCGAATCGTGGTTTGGGATAAGAGCAAGGTGCATCGGGGCATAACCGGCCTGTTGCGGTTCACCAAGACGCTCCGGGAACAACACTATGACCTGGCCATCCTCTTTCAAAATGCCATGGAAGCCGCAGTCATGGCCCGGCTGGCCGGTATTCCCAGACGCTTGGGATACCGTTCGGACGGGCGGGCATGGCTGTTAACCGATGGCGTACCGGTGGGCCGCCGGGAAAAACGTCTGCATCATGTGGACTACTACCTGCAGCTTCTCAAAAAGAACGGCATGACGGCCCGCCCGGGCGATCTAACCCTTTGCTGCACCCCCGAAGAGACCGCCGCTGCCCGCAAGGAGCTGGGAGATGTAGATTGGATCGCTGTTCATCCCGGTGCTTCCTATGGATCGGCCAAGCGCTGGCTCCCCGAACGGTTTGCTCAGAGTGCAAACAAAATTTACCAGGAATTCAGGACGCCCATTCTGCTTCTCGGAAGTCCCGAAGATGCTTCGACGGGAAAACGGATTGCAGAGCAGCTGAAAGTTCCGCACAAGAGCCTCATTGGCAGGACCTCCATCCGCCAGCTGATGGCGGTTCTTTCTCAGTGCCGCCTGCTGTTGACCAACGATTCGGGCCCCATGCACATCGCCGCCGCTTTCCGCGTGCCCCTCGTCGCCTTATTTGGCCCAACCGATCATACCACCACTTCACCGCCCGGTAATATGTCCATAATCCTCCGGCATGAAGTGGATTGCGCCCCTTGCCTGAAGCGCCGCTGCCCGAGCGATCATCGCTGCATGACTGCCATTGGAGTAGAGGAAGTGATAGTAGCGGTTCGCACCTTGCTGGACTCGACGGCATGAAGGTCTTGATCATCAAAACCAGCGCGTTGGGAGACATTGTCCATGCGACGCCCGTTATCCGCTACCTGCACAGAACGGATGCGACGCTCCAGATCGATTGGCTGGTGGAAGAACCTTTTGCCCCTTTGCTCGAAAGCCAGCCACTCATCCATACGGTGCACCGCATTGCCACCAAGCGCTGGCGTCGGCCTGAAAACCTCGCCGGCGCATTGATCGAAATAACCAGGGCCATCGGGTTGCTGCGCAAGGAAAAATATGATGTTATTCTGGACTTGCAGGGTAACAGTAAGAGCGGCCTTTTTACTTTGCTTTCAGGGGCTCCCCTGCGCTACGGCTTTGCCAGGGATGCCGTGAGAGAATGGACGAACCTGCTGGCGAGCAACCGCAGAGTTGCCATTGGCACGACGCAACAGCACATCAGCGATCGTGCACTGAAAATGGCGGCCGCTGCCTTTCCCGGCGGAACCATGGCGGACGGCGCGGCTGCCTTAACGGTTGATCGGGAATGTCTTCTGCGCGTTCGAGACAAATTGCACCAGGCAGGCCTTTTAGAGCGCAAATTGGTGCTCCTGCATCCCGGCACAACCTGGAAAACCAAGCAAATGTCCTGTGAATTTTGGCAGCAACTCATCACCGCTCTGAATCGAAACGATGGGGTCAATCTGCTGTTCTCCTGGGGTACCCGGCAGGAGCGCAATTTCATCATGAAGTTGCAACAGGCCGTATCAGAGCGCTCCATGGTGTGGCCGAAGGTTTCACTCCCCGAGTTTATGGCTCTGACGGCTCAGGTGGATGTCGTGCTAGGCGGCGACACGGGACCGGTGCACATCGCTGCCGCGCTCGGCACACCTACGATTTCCTTTTATCGAGCGACGGACAGCCGACGTAACGGTCCACGGGGGCGGAGCCATTGCACCTTTCAGTCGTCCATGGAGTGTTCTCCCTGTCTGTTGAAGGCATGCCCCCAAAATCCGGCTTGCAGTAACAGCATCGAAGTTCACCGGGCAGTGCAGGCTGTGGACGCGATTCTGGAGATGAATTCCTGACTGGATATGACAGACAATTATGAGTTTAATCGGTCCCACGGAAAAGTTTGCTTTCACTCAGCTGGCAGGTCTCCTCAAACCCCACAAGCGCAGGCTTGCCATAGCGGTAGTCTGTATGCTGGGAGCCTCCGCGGCAACCGCCGCCACAGCCTATCTTATCAAGCCGGCCATGGATGATATATTCATCCGGAAGAACCTCACCATGCTGCAGTTGATTCCCCTTGTCTTTCTGGCTGTTAATCTGATCAACGGACTCTGCCAGTGGGGCAACGATTACTACCTCAAGTCCGTAGGACTTTCGGTGGTGGCCCATCTCAGGCAACAACTGTACAATCACATTCAGGATCTGCCTCTGTCATTTTTTGACCGAACTTCCACCGGCCTTTTGATGAGCCGTATCACCAACGACGTCAATGAAATCCAGAACGCCGTAACCAAAGGCTTCACCGGCCTGATCAAGGATTCCTTGAGCGTGGTGGGCTTGATTTTTGTGGTCTTCTATCAGGACTGGAAACTTGCCTCCATTGCCATACTGATTTTACCCCTGGCTTTCTATCCTCTTTTCAAGTTCGGCTCCAAACTGCGCAAGCTCGCCACCAAAGGTCAGGAAACGATGGCCGATCTCAACGTGGTCCTGCATGAAACCTTCACCGGAAGCCGCATCGTGAAGGCCTTCGGAATGGAAGACTATGAAAAGAATCGCTTTTTCGATCGCAATCAAAAGGTGCTGCGATATTACCTGAGATCCGAATGGATCGATGCCCTCTCTTCCCCGCTGATGGAGTTCATCGGTGCCCTGGCCATCGCCGTCGTGATCGGCTACGGCGGCTATCAGGTCATTCAAGGAACCTCAACCCCCGGTACTTTTTTTTCTTTCCTGGGCGGTCTCTTAATGCTGTACCGGCCGATCAAGAGCATCAGCAAGGCCAATTCCGTCGTGCAAAAAGGAATCGCATCGACCATGCGGGTTTACGCCGTACTCGGAGAACGGAATACGCTTCTGGAAAAACCCAACGCCATTGAGCTGCAACCGATTCAACGGAGCATCGATTTTCGCAATGTGAGTTTTGCATACGACGACAAGATGGTGCTGCATGACATCAACCTGTCGGTTCCGGCCGGGCAGGTGCTGGCCCTTGCGGGAAGCAGCGGCGGAGGCAAGACCACTCTGGTCAACCTGATTCCACGCTTTTACGATGTCACCAAAGGAGCTGTCCTGATCGACGGGATAGATGTGCGCGATGTCAAGCTCGGTTCGCTGCGACAACAAATAGCTATTGTTACCCAGCAGAGCTTTCTTTTCAACGATACGGTCCGGAACAACATCGCCTATGGCAACCTGAACAAAGGCTTCAAAGACATTCAATGGGCCGCGAAGGCCGCCTATGCGTATGATTTCATACAGCAATTGCCGTATGGCTTTGACACGGTCATCGGCGAACAGGGCGTGATGCTCTCCGGTGGTCAGCGGCAAAGGGTATGCATTGCCAGAGCCATTTTGAAGGACGCCCCGATTCTCATCCTGGATGAAGCAACATCCTCTCTTGACAGCGAGGCGGAGCTCGAAGTGCAGATGGCGTTGGAGAATCTGATGCGCGGGCGGACCACTTTTGTGATCGCCCATAGACTTTCTACCATCCAAAAAGCGGACCGCATTTTGGTCGTTTCCGCTGGAAGAATTGTCGAGGAAGGAACCCACAGTTGCTTGCTTTCCCAAAATGGCGAGTACCGAAGATTATTCGACATTCAGTTCATGCGATCGGCGCTCTAAAGAATTTCACCGCCATTGGCAAGTGCAACCCGAAAACGAATCATGCTGCCATGCAACCCGCGAGAAAAGCTCCTTGAGCAAAAAGCACTGGAGGATGCGGCTAAGACTTTCGGCCTCAATATGCTCCTGACGGGTGCGCCACGCCTCGGGGATTTGCTGTTTGCCTGTCCGGCAATTGATTATCTCATGGCCAATGATGCGGTGGATCGTCTTACCGTCTTGAGTTACGGGTACGCAGCACCCATACTGGATGGCCTGACCGGTGAGGTTGAGCACATCGAACTTCCCGGCAGTTCCTGGAATCCACTCGGCAAATGGAGGCTGGTGCGCACCATCAACCGACGGAATTATGACGCCGCTATTGTCCTGGACGGGAAAAAATCCATGCGCAAGCTTTTGGCGGCCACCAACATCCCACTGATTTTGGTCGAAACGCCAACTGCAATGCACAAGACCTGGCAGCATTTTGCATCGATGCTGCGAACGTTTCCGAGCAACGGCCTATGGAATGAACCCGAATACCGGACACCCGGTATACGGGTGACGCACAGGGCGCAAGCCTGGGCATTGACCAGACTGCAGCAGATCAGCCGCCCCAGAGTTGCGTTTCACGTCGGATGCCGGCGCGTAGGTCGGAAGAAGCTTTGCCTCTCAGAAGTTAATCGAACGGCAACCAAATTATGGCCGGTCGAGAGGTTCATGGAATTGGGACGGAAGCTAATTTACCGTTTCGGCGCAAGCATCGTGATGGTCGGCTCCGGCACCACTGAGCAGGCGCTCGCCGACCGGTTTGCGGCTGTCCTGGGACCGGCCTGCGTCAATGCAGTCAACTGGGGTGACAGCATGCAGACTGCTGCCCTGCTGCAGCAAAGTGACCTGCTGGTTGCATCGGACGGAGGAATTCTTCACCTGGGGGCGGCCGTCGGCCTGAAAGTGGTAGCCGTCTGGGGACCGACTCCCTATGAGATATTCGGCCCCTGCGGGTCGCCCGATAAGATCAGGGTCCTGCGCAAAGAGGCTGCTTGCAGCCCCTGCAAGAAGCGCACGTGCGACGACAAAGTCTGTCTTCGCTCAATTTCTGCCGAGGAAGCGTTGGCAGCGGCAGGTGAGCTCATGCAAAGGCAAAACGATAAACCTGGAAGCTATCGTGACAAGAATGATTGGCTGTTTGAAGCTCCCGTTCATCCGCCCAAAGATCCGCATTGAAGACCCGACATTGTTCTTTGAAGAACACGGCTTCAAGGAATTCGACTCTTTTATGCGGTTCGAGGGGGGTGAACGCATCGCTTTACAGCGGGGCAGGACAGTAACCCGCCTGGAACTGGCCGGACGCGCATTTTATCTGAAACGAAACCGGTTCAACTGGGTAGAATTCATTAAAGCGGTCGTGCACTGGAAATGGCCTCCGAGGAGCGCCCTGGACGAGTGGAACAGTATTGTTGCAGTGCAGCGCCTGGGCATTCCCACGGTCACTGCGGTTGCGATGGGAGAAAGCAGAGCTTTTGGCCTGGAAATGGCCTCCTTTTTGATCACCGAAGAATTGTACGGCGCTGAATCGCTGGAAAAAATCATTGAGAAGGAACTGAGGGGCCCGCTGTCACATGCCAAACGCATATGGAAGTACTCGATCATCAAAGATGTTGCACGCATTGCCCGTGTGCTGCACGGCAAGGCAATGTGTCACCAGGATTTTTATCTGGGGCACTTCTTTTTAAGCGGGGAGGATACGCTGTACCTGATCGATTTGCAACGGCTGCGCCGCTGGGAAAAAATCCCCAAACGCTATATCATAAAAGACTTGGGGCAACTCAATTATTCGGCAGACTTTGTCGGGCACATCTCGCGCACTGACCGCATGCGTTTTTTCCTGGAATATCTTGAGTTGCGGTCTTTGGGCAGCACAGAGAAAAAATTAGCCCGCTCGATAGCCGCCAAGACAGACCGAATCGCCGCACATACGGTGAAATTGTTGAAACGGCGTAGACGGCGACGCGAGATCCCATGATTGATGTCTCGATCGTTATAGTCAACTGGAACACGAGGGAGCTCTTGAAACAATGCCTCGACTCGGTGTGCGAAAACATAACCCGGGTATCATACGAAATATACGTGGTCGACAATGCCTCGACAGACGGCAGCGAGGCAATGGTTGCCCGGGAGTTCCCGCGCGTCAAGCTCATCCGCAACAGCGCCAACCTGGGCTTCGCCCGCGCCAACAATATCGCCATGCGCGCAGCCGGGGGGCGATTTCTGCTGCTGCTCAACTCGGACACGGTGATCTCAAAAGGGGCCATAGCAGGGCTCATGAAAACCATGGAAGCGGATCCTTCCATAGGGATAGCGGGGTTACAGCTGTTGAACGGTGATGGCTCGCTACAAAACTCCATATGTAATTTCCCGTCGCTTCTGACAGAACTGACCAACAAAAGCCTCTTGAGAATTCTCCTGCCGTCTCGCTACCCCGGCAAGGAACACCGGATTCGGCATCCGGTCCAAGTAGACGCCATCATCGGTTCGTGCATGATGGTTCGAAGAGAAGCAGTCGAACAGGTTGGACTGCTGGATGAGGACTTTTTTTTCTTCTTTGAAGAGACGGACTGGTGCCTGCGCATGCGCCGAGCCGGATGGAAGGTGGTATTTGACCCGCGATACGCCATTTTTCATCTGCAGGGCAAGAGTGCGGCACAAGTCAATGTTCGAGCGCGGATAGAGTACTGGCGATCGAGGTACACGTATTTTGCCAAACATCACAGTACGGTCTCGCAGTACGCGCTGAGAACGGGGCTGCTCATCAGGCTTCTGATCAGCATGGCCGGCGGCGCCGCATGCCTGGCCATGCTTTTTAAAGGATCTGCACGGTGCGACAAGTTAAGCCTGAACGCAGCGATATTCTACTGGCATCTCAAAGGATGCCCCGCCGATGGAGGTCTCGCCGCACAACAACCTTTGGTGGAGACTGACAATGCCTAACTGTCGGGTCCACGCAATATGAGTTGCATTCGCCCCCGCGCTACAGCCGGCACCGCATCGGAACCAGCATCCTCAACCGCAACGGCGAGCATTGCACTGCATCCTGTCCACTGGCTCTACGTGAGGAAAGGAGGAGCGCATTCCGCATCATTTCATGCTGCACGGGAAGTCTCGGGCGTGGTTATCAAGTCGTCTCGCAAGCGATTGGTGATCCGTTCAGCCGATGGAATATTTGCCAAGCAAATTTGCTATCGTGGCCTGCGTTCCCTGATGAAAGGCGTGGCCGGCGCAACCGCCTGCAAAGAGGGAATGATTAATCTGGAACTGGCGCGCCGCGGAGTGAGCGTGCCCGCGGTGATCGCCTACGGCGTCGTGAAACGCTTTGGCATACTGCAGCGCGACGTTCTGTTAACGGAAACGGTTGACGATGCGCTATCCTTGGACGTCTTTGTGGTGAGCCGGGGAAAGCATTTGCTTTTTGGCGAGAAGCAAGCATTCATCAAGGAATTTGCACACTTCATCAAGGACCTGCACGGCAGAGGAATCGAGCACAGGGACCTCCACCTGGGCAACATTCTGGTGCAGGAAGAGACGCGGCCCCGCTTCTACCTTCTGGATGTAGACCGCGTACGGTTGCACGGCGGAGAGCTTTCGGCAACGGAGTGCGCAAGAAACCTGGGGCTCCTGCTTGGCACGTTTCAGACCCTAACCCGTTCACTGGAACGATTTCATTTTTTTAGATGCTATTTCGATGGGGCCCGTTTACGAGAGGTGTCGGGCAAACTCGAGGAAATCAAGCAAGCTGCTCTGGATGTCTCTTTGAGAGTCTGGCGAAAAAGAGCCGGGCGCTGCCTCCACAGCAACTCCAGGTTCGTTGCAGGAAAATTTGGCCATTTCAAGGCTCACTGGGTCAGACAGCCCGCGGTCCAAAAAGCGCTGCACACGCTGCTGCCGAATCCGGACACACTTCTCAACGAAGGTGTTTTATTGAAAAACGGCCGGACCGTGCGAGCTGCACGAATTGAAATTGACGGTCGGCACTATTTCCTCAAGCGCTATAATTGCAAAGGGCATGTTTACCGGATAAGAAATACCTTGCGCCGTTCGCGGGCCGTGCGTACCTGGCTGTCCACCTGGAACCTGACGGTGCGCGGCGTTCCAGTACCGAAAGCGCTCATTTGCCTGATCGAACGTCGCTTGGGCATGCTCGAAAGATCATATATATTATACGAACACGTTGAGGGCTGCAGATTATGCGATATTTGGCCGCGCCTGGATGAGTTCGGCAGGAAACGCTGCCTGGCTAAACTGGCCGTTATGCTGGGCACCATGCATCGGTTCGGAGGATACCACGGCGATCTGAAATGGCCGAATATCCTGGTGGAAGAGGGGCAAGGAAGATTCCATATCACTCTGACCGACCTGGACGGCAGCCGCATCTATAGAGACTTGCCGGCGCACCTGGCAGAAAAAGATATCACACGATTTCTCGCGGATCTGGACAAAAGCGGCGAGTGCGCAGAGCTCAAACAGCTTTTTCTGGAAACCTGGAGGAAGTGGTCACATTAGTCGCCAGAAGCTTGTCCGAGGGATTCGGCGGCACGGGTTTCTGGCCCGTTCCTGCTGCCGTCTGCAGAACAAGGTCCTGCCGTCGGCATCGAGTAAAGAGGAAACAGTGCACGGCCTGCAGCACATGAACTGGACTTACGAGGAAACCAAGCGGGTGGCCCGGGCTTCCCTGATAGCATTAGTGGTGTGTGCGCCTTCCCTGATATGGCAAAACATACCCACTCGAGATTCAAGTCTTTACGCGCTGTTATCCCTCGAATTTTCATCCGGAAATTTTGAGAATGCGTTCAGCCCGGACTTATCCCCTTTGCTCACAACCGTGGGCGGTTCCATAAATTATTTCGTCGGGCACCCTTTTCTCGCCAACCAAATCGCCTCTGTTTTGCTGTTTCTGCCCGGAGTTCCGGGCACCTATTTGTTGGCGAGGGAGCTCAGGGGGGCCAAGGTGGCCTGGCTGGCAAGCATTCTCTACGCGGTATGCCCGTACACCATCGAACTGGCGACCTCGGGCGGGGTGGATTCAGGTAAATTGGCTCTGCTTCCCTGGCTCGCATGGGCCGCGTTGAAATGGTGTCGCAGTGAGCGCTTGATCTGGGGATTATGGCTGGGCCTGATCGGAGGACTGCTGAGCTACTCCCGCGGAGAAGGGCTGCTCTTTTCCGTTTCAGCCCTCGTGGTGTGTGCAGCGTCATGGGTCTATTCCAGGTATACATCCAGGAATATTCGGCCGATTGTCAGGCCGTTGACATCTTTCCTGGCGGCATCCGTGACGATGGCTCTGGTCATCTCCCCGTGGCTGTGGTTTGAACAGCGGCAGACGGGGTACCTCGTCACTCATCCCTCCCAGATTCGAATCCACCAGTTGCTGGACGGCGTGAAAGGCAGCTTGATCCGTGAGGCGAGCGCTTCCTCCCTGGATGAGACGACCGGCGGCGGAACCGCTTCAGGAATCCAGGCCGTGGTGCAACAACAATCGGAGGATCTGTATCGAGACGTCCCCTGGCTCAAAAATATCGAAAAATCGCTCAAAGGGTTGTACATACCCTATCTATTGCTGGTGGTTCTTGCAGTCGTGCGCCATTTCACGGGGGCCGCATCCCTGTACGGAAAAGACTTTTTCCCGTTCATTTTCATTGGACTGAACTTTGCCATTTTCTTCCCGACCAACATTTGCGCCGCACGATACTTCCAACCGTTGATTCCGTTACATCTTCATTTGACGGCCCTCGGCTTTATTGCCGTCGGAGATATCCTTTCCAACCGCATGCACTTCTCACCAAAGCGCATCCAATGCCTGGCAATAGTTTCCTGCGTTGTCCTCGCACTGCTGGCGCAAAAAGAGTGCGACACGTTCAAGAGCAAAAAAAAGATCGGAGAGGCTCGGGCGCTGCAGCAGATGGGTCAATGGATCAGCGACAACCGGCAAAAATTCCCTTTCTACGGCACCTTGTCAAACTCCAGAGCTTTTCATAACGGCCGGTTTCCGGTAATTTTGGCCCCCGATTTCAGGATCTGTTACTACGCGCTTTCAGATTGCGTCATCTTCCCCAGGGATCGCGATCTACCCCCGGAATGGATTGTTGATTTGTGCGTACAGAACAAAGTCTCGCTCATTTTCTACACAAACCTGATCAAGGAGGTTAATCCAAAATTTGACGCCTATTGGCCAACCGATCCGGCCTTTCGGCCGATCGCCGTGGCCAGTGACCACCTGGCATCAAAGTATGGATTTCGCATCCTTATGTTCGACCGGGAAAAAGCGGGCGGGGTAGCCTTGGAGCCCTGAGCCCACAGCCTGGTGCCTCTTCTCCGAGAAGTCACCACACAAAATATGGTAGGCGGAGCAAATCCGACGGTTAACCGATTTGTCGCTGGTTGAAAGGTTGCTTAACTTGCTCGTTCACTTTGGACTGCGTGGTTGTAGACCCTCCTTGCCGCATGCTTTGGTAGCACTGGCATTGTTGACCGCATGTGGTTTTTTTCTCGGCTCAACCATCAGAGGTCTTTGTGGTCCATCAAAAACGGTCATATGGGGTTGGGACGATTCCTTCTATTACTTCTGGCTGCGCTCCCCCCTCATCGACGGAGACCTGGATTTCTCCAACGATATACGCTATTGCGACACCATGCCCGAGGAACTGAAGCTCACGGCGTTGAATCAGCCGCGTTCCGAAACCGGGCTCATCCCTAACAAATACCCCATTGGCTGGGCGTTATCCTCTCTGCCCTGGTTCCTGGCAGGGGATGTGGCAACCAGGGCGGCCAGGCTCTGCGGCACACCTTTGAGGCTGGACGGGTTCGGCCCGGCTTACCAGTTGATGCTCATGCTCGGGCAGTTCCTGTACGCCCTGGGGGGGCTCCTGTTTGCATTCAAAATTCTTGAGCACCTGTTCGACCTAAAGACCGCCATCGAATCAACACTGCTGGTCTGGTTGGCCTCATTCATGCTCGCCTACCAAACCATACTGCTGACCATGGCGCACAACATCATGTTTTTTGCCTTAACCGGCACATACTATTTTACACTGCGCCTGAAAACATCTGTGGAACCCTTGCTTCCCTGGATCGTTACGGGTGTGTTGAGCGGGCTGTTGATCCTGTCGAGGTATCAGGCGGCTGTCTTTCTAATTTACCCGTTTACGGTGGTCGTGCTTCTGGTGATCAAAAAGCGCGTACCATGGCCGAACTTCGTTCTCTTCCTGCTCTCTTTGGCACTGACGGTTGCCCCGCAGTTAGTCGCCTGGCGGTTGGTCTACGGACATTACATCCTGTACACCTACACCGGTGAGAGCTTCTTCTGGCTGTCTCCCCGGCTGCCGCAGGTATTATTTTCCCCGCGTCACGGCTTGTTCTATTGGCACCCTGTATATCTCATCGGCTTCATTGGCTTTTTCATGTGGATGTTGAAGACCCGCAACCTGGAGGCGATCTGCTGGTCTTTGGTGCTGTCCGTCATGATCTACGTCAATGCCTGCTGGAGCTGCTGGTGGCTTGGCGCATCATTTGGTTCGCGCGCTTTTGACGGGCTTACCCTGTGGGCGATGATCGGCACGGCGGCGTTGCTCCAAATATCAAGCTCACGCCGTGTCACAAGAATTTTGCTGGTTGCTCTGTTGCTATGCCTGGCCGCTTGGAATCTGAATCTTTTGGTGTTATTCAGTCTCGGCAGGATTCCCCATGAGGAGGCGGTCCCCTATGGAGAGATGCTGAGATCCTCGGCGGCTTACTGGTTCAACCTGCATTGACCATCAAGCGAGGATCGGCAGCGGGAGGCTACCTCAGGATTTCCTTTTTGCGGCGGCCCGTCAAAAATCGCTGAATTCCGGGAAGCATGTGAGGAGAGCGCGGGAACTTCGGGGAACAAGGATTCAGCGCAACCGGCTGAAATACTTTGACACCCGTTGGATGCTAAAATATATGATTCAGGCGGTCGTTTTCAGAGCAATGAAAAAAAAATGTGCAATAAGAACTGTAATGCATTGGCTGAAACAGGACAGACCGCTGTTCCATTGGACTGAGGAGGATTGGTGGAAACTAGAATCTGGCCCATTGCGCTTGCATTATGCTGCGCCGTAATGGGATCTTTGGCACAGTTGCTGTTCAAACTTGGCTCGGCCTCTCTGCAGCCGGATCCGTGGACATGGCTGAGCAATATCAAGGTAATCGCCGGCATGATTCTGTACGGCATTTCGGCCGTTCTTTTTGTCGTAGCCCTCAAGCACGGCAACCTTTCGGTCCTCTATCCGGTTATCGCAACAAGCTATGTCTGGGTTACCTTGATTTCTTTCAGAGTATTGCATGAACCGGTTTCATTACCCAAGTGTCTGGGGATAGCGCTCATATTGAGCGGCGTGATGCTGATTGTGAAGAACGGATAAGCATGAAGATCTCAATCGTCATCCCCGTATACAATGAACGCGCCTTTATCGAAGAGGTCGTTCGCAGAGTGAGTGCCGTTCCCCTCGACTGCGCCGGCAAAGAAATTATCATCGTTGATGACGGCTCCACAGACGGCACTCGGGACTTTCTCCAACAACTGACCGAGAATTGGGCCGAAGGCCGCAAGATGGCCGGAACACACTGCTCCGAAAACATAACCGACCATCGGGATGTTTCGCTGACGGTCATCTTCCAGCACGTCAACCAGGGCAAGGGAGCCGCACTGGCGCAAGGCTTTCAGCAAGCAACGGGAGATGTCGTGATCATACAGGACGCGGATCTTGAGTACGATCCGCAAGAATATCCCAAACTGCTTGACCCCATTCAAAAAGGAGTGGCCGATGTCGTCTACGGATCAAGATTTCTAGGCGGCCCCCATCGTGTTGCCTACTTCTGGCACTACCTGGGGAACAAATTCTTGACGCTGCTGTCCAACATGTTCACCAATTTGAACCTTACGGACATGGAAACCTGCTACAAGGTCTTCCGCCGGGAAGCATTGGTAAACCTCAGGCTCAAGCAAAAGCGCTTCGGCTTTGAACCCGAAATCACCGCTAAAATTGCCAAAAAAAACTGGCGCATATACGAAGTCCCCATCGCCTATTACGGCCGCACCTATGCCGAAGGCAAAAAAATTGGATGGAAGGACGGCGTCAAAGCCATTTGGTGCATCCTGCGCTACAACCTGTTTCCTTGACATCGTCAAACCGCATGGTTTCCCCATTTTTAAAGATACATCGAAGATGAATGAATCCGCTGAACCGCCAAGACAGGCAACCTCGACATCTCAATCCGGTCGAATCCTCAATACCATACGCTTATTGCGTGACGTAGCCCAAGACTTGATGACGGCATTCCGGCGCGGTCGCGGCGAAAGGTCCAACGACAAAGGCCGGGAGCTGACCATAGGCTTTGACGGCTATCCCTTTGTCGAACCCCTGACCGGCATCGGTCACTACGCCTACCACATCCTGAAAAACATCGACGGGCGGGGCCGAGTGCGGATCAATCTGTATACTCACACCCTGATTCCCGAAAAGAGAGCACCGGGGCTTTTCATACCGCTCGACCACCTAAAAAACGTACGTTACCGATGCTACCCGATACCCGAGAAGATATTGTTCGGAACCAGATTCTGGTTTGGAGTGGGAGCCGCCGTAGTGACACCCCTTTTTGTGGCGTTTGATCGCAATGACGTCTTTTTCGCCCCCAACTATGTGGCTCCGAAGCTTTTTTGGGTCATGGGCAAAAAGGTCATCACGGTTCATGACTGCACCTTTGCCTTTTACCCCGAACTGTTGCGCGCCGAGACTCTCAAGCACCTGGTCAAGCACCTGCCACGGGAGGTCAAAGGAGCGGCCCAAATAATCACCGACTCGGCTCAAACCAAAATGGACATCCAGCAGATCTATGCTCTGCCACCCGAAAAGATTCAAGTCATTTCCCCGGGAAACCCGATCCGCAACTCGCGAGCAACCCTCAACTTAAAAATGCCTTATGTACTGTTTGTGGGAACCCTGGAGCCGCGCAAGAATATAGCGGCGTTGCTCGATGCGTATGAAATTATCCGCAGGGGTGGCATTCATCTGCATCTCTATCTGGTCGGAAAGATTGGCTGGGGAAGCAGGTTGATCCTTGAAAAGATCAGGTCTCACCCCTTTGGTGAAGACATTTTCCAGGTGTCTTACGTGCCCTCGGAGCATCTGCCGGTGTACTATAAGAAAGCGTTTTGCCTGGCCTATCCATCATTATACGAAGGATTCGGCTTCCCGGTTCTGGAGGCCATGAGTCTGGGGTGTCCGGTGATCACCACCCGCTTGTCTTCATTGCCCGAGGTAGGAGGCGACGCCTGTTATTATGTGGAACCCGATCCCGCATCAATCGCCGCGGGTATCGTTGTCCTCCACGGTAATGAGCAACTCCGCAAGGATCTGATAGAAAGAGGAAGAAGGCAGGCTCAAAAATTTTCCTGGGAAGCGTGCGCTGGAAAGACATTGGAGGTGCTGGCGCAGGCTGCGGCGCGTTGACCCTGCAGCTGCCCGGGTGAATCGTTGCACCTTGTAGCTCCGCCCTTTGAGAGCGTTACCACCGCCGAGCCATGGCGCTCGAGGGTGAGCATTTTCATGCGCAGCGTGGCAAATTCTGACGGGTTCCGTCACGCGGGCCGCGCGACGAAACCCACCCCGGTCAGCCGTTCCCGAAATCCGACGCCCACTTTGCCGGGTTTCATTCTTCAACCCAGCCTGCATGGGATCCAGAGTCTGCTACCGGCAGACCCTGGTGTCAGGACGTCAGGTCAGACAAGTTCTTATAAAGATCCAGAGCTTCGGGATTGGCCAGCGCATCCTTATTTTTCACTTCCTGGTTGTGGATCACCTTGCGCACCGCCAACTCTACCTTTTTACCACTGATGGTGTAAGGAATGTCCGCGACCGCAATGATCTTGGCGGGGACATGGCGCGGTGTCGTGTTTTGCCGTATGGTGGTTTTGATGCGCTTTACAAGCTCGTCGGTCAAATCGTGTCCTTCGCGGAGCTTGACAAACAGGATAACCCGCACGTCATTGTCCCAATCCTGGCCAATGACCAGGCTGTCCAATACTTCCGGAATATTCTCCACCTGGCGATAGATTTCAGCCGTTCCAATCCTTACTCCGCCCGGGTTTAGAGTGGCGTCGGAACGCCCGTAGATGATCACGCCGCCATGTTCGGTAATTTCAATGTAATCGCCATGACTCCATACACCGGGCCAGACTTCGAAGTAGGCGCTGCGATATTTTTGACCGTCGGGATCGTTCCAAAAGTAGATGGGCATGGAAGGAGCGGAAGCAGTGCAAACCAGCTCCCCCTTTTCCTGCAGAACGGGTTTGCCTTCATCACTGTACGCCTGCACCTTCATGCCAAGTCCTCTGCACTGGAGCTCCCCGGCATACACCGGGCCGATGGGGTTCCCCAGAGCAAAACAGGAAATGATGTCGGTTCCTCCGGAGATGGACGACAGCACCAAATCCTCCTTGATGTCCCGGTACACGTATTCGAAACTTTCTATGGACAAAGGCGAACCGGTCGACAAGATCGCTTTCAAGGGAGAGAGATCAAAGGATTCTTTCGGTTTCACACCGGCCTTCTCGACAGCCGCCAGGTACTTGGCGCTGGTTCCGAAGATGCTCACTTTTTCATCCTCAGCCATTTGCCAGAGGGCACCGGGGCGGGGGAAGAAGGGCGAGCCGTCGAACAGGAGAACCCGCGCCCCCAATGTCAGGGAGCTCACCAGCCAATTCCACATCATCCAGCCACAGGTGGTGAAATAGAAAATGGTGTCATCACGCTTCACGTCAGTGTGCAGCTTGAGCTCTTTGATATGCTGAAGCAGCGTTCCTGCCACTCCATGGACAATGCACTTGGGGACACCCGTAGTGCCCGACGAATACATGATGTAGAGTGGATGATCCGCGGGAACCTGCTCGAAATCGATCTCCAGGTTGTTCTCCTTGGAGAGAAAATCGTCAAAAAGAATTCCATTGGGGACGATGGCAGGGTCAGGATCGGTTTTTGTGTAGGGCACAACAACAACTTTTTCAATGCTGGGGATCTCTTTGACCACTTCGCTGATCCGCTCCAGCGAATCAAAGGTCTTCCCGCTGTAAAAATATCCGTCGGGAGCAAATAAGACCTTGGGGGATATCTGCCCGAAGCGATCCAACACCCCTTTGATACCGAAATCAGGAGAACATGAAGACCAGATTGCCCCTACGCTGGTGGCTGCGAGCATGCCGATGACGGTTTCAGTCATGTTGGGCATAAAACCCGCCACCCGGTCTCCCACCGTCACCCCCATAGCGCGGAACGATTTGGCCAGGCGCGCTACCTTGTCATACAGCTCGGCGTAGGTGATGCTTACGGTCGGCTTGCCCTCCCCTTTGAAACTGATGGCAATGCGGTCATCGCGATAGCGCAGAAGATTTTCCGCGAAGTTGAGGCGAGCTCCCCGGAACCATTGAGCCCCCGGCATCTTTGTGAAGTCATCCACTACTTCGGCATACGGTTGACTGCAGATGATTTCACCAAAATCCCAGACCGCCGCCCAAAACTTGGGGATTTCAGTAACAGACCATTGATAAAGATCATCGTAGCTCTGAAAATTGGTGTTATGGCGATCATTCACATACTGCATGAACTGGAACATGTTGGTGCCTGCAATGCGTTCCCGGGAAGGTTGCCATAGGAGCTTGCTCATGATTTCCTCCTTTGAAGTTGGTGCGGTGCGGGTATCGAGCCTCTATTTGATTGGTTCAGAAAACATTTGACATTATCAAATGATATTTTTAGAAGTCAATGCTCTATTGAGAGAGTTTGCACAAAAGTTGATCTGTGCACCCCATGCCGACCGGCTGAGTGCGCTCCATCGGGTCGGGGACAATGCCGCGCAGAGCAACCCACGGGGAACGGCAGACATAGCCCTTGACAAACCACCGCTTCCTTGATACCTAACTCCCCAATTCAACGGGATTTTGCTCCGCTTGGATCCGGTCTGGACCGAGACGGCGAGAGTGCATGAGGCAAAATATTGGTACGGGGCGATTTTTGCCCTGGTGTATAGCCTTCCGGACAGCGGTCCCGAAGGCTTTCTATGTTTTGGCAGTTCTAAGGACGGTAAGGAGCGAACATGCGCGTCATCGAGAGTATTTCCGAGATGCAGCAAGCTGCAGAGTCATGGCGGAGGGAAGGAACCAGGATCGGCCTGGTGCCCACCATGGGGTATTTGCATGAGGGGCATCTGGCGCTGGCGAAAAAGGCCCGCGAGCTTGCCGATATTGTGGTGGTGAGCATCTTTGTGAATCCCACTCAGTTTGGTCCGGGCGAAGATTTCGAGCGCTACCCGCAGGACATGGAGAGGGACATTGGCCTGCTCACGGAAATGGGAGTGGATATTACCTTCGCACCTCGAGCCTCTGAAATGTACACACCCGACTATCAGACCTACGTCGAGGTCAGGCAGCTGACCCAGCCCCTTTGTGGCGCCAGTCGGCCTGGTCACTTCATTGGAGTCACTTCGGTGGTGGCCAAATTATTCAACATTGTGAAACCCCATGTATCGGTATTCGGGGAGAAGGACTTTCAGCAGCTGGTCACCATACAGAGGATGGTCGACGATTTGAATATGGATGTCGAGGTCGTCGGCCACCCCATCGTGCGCGAACCGGACGGCCTGGCAATGAGTAGCCGCAACACTTACCTGAATAAGCAAGAGAGGCAAACGGCTCTGCGTCTCAACCGGTCGCTGCAGCAGGCAGAACAACAGGTAGCCGCGGGGGAACGCCGCGTGGAGGCGATCCTGGAAAGCGTCCGAAACTGTCTCGAGGAAGGGGGAGGATTGCGTATCGATTACGCCGAACTGCGCAATCCGGTCACGTTGGGTGAAGTTTCCAGGGTGGAAGGCCCGACCCTGCTGGCCATGGCCGCGTACGTAGGCAAGGCCCGCCTGATAGACAATTGTCTATTGATTCCACCCGGCTCTCCCTAAACGAATCTCGAGATAAGCCATTCTTCCAAGGAGGCGACGCCATGCAGCGTGTGCTACTCAAATCCAAAATTCATCGGGCTAAAGTGACCGATGCCAACATCAACTACGAGGGAAGTTTAACCATCGACCGCGACCTGATGGAAGCGGCCGACATTTTGCCCTTCGAACAGGTGAAAGTCTACAACATCTCCAACGGGGCGCGATTCGACACCTATGCCATTGGTGGAACCCGCGGACGAGGCGATATCTGCCTCAATGGCGCTGCAGCGCGCATGGGCCAGGTAGGCGATCTGGTCATCATCACAACCTATGCTCATTATCAGGAAGATGAAACATTGGCGCATCACCCCAAAATAGTTATGGTTGGACCGGAGAATAATCTCCTGCCGCAAAGGAAAGGCGTTGCTCAAGAAGATCAAGGACAAAATTAGAAACTATTTCATAGCCGGACTGTTGACAGTAGTTCCGCTTTCCATAACAGTCTACGTCATCAGTATTCTTCTCAGGAATGCCGACCGTATCTTCAATCTGATACCGAGCCGTTTTAATCCGAAGGCCTATTTGCCCTTTCCTCTGCCTGGCCTGGGAGCGATCCTTGTGGTCACCATGATCTTCCTGATCGGTCTCCTGGTCAAAAATTACGTGGGAGGCCGCATCATCGATTTCGGGGAACGCATTGTTTACCAAATCCCGCTTGTCCGCCCCATTTATTCGGCCGTCAAGCAGCTTTTGATTGCCATTTTTTCTCAATCCTACGACGGCTTCAAGCGCGTGGTGATGATTGAGTACCCTCGCCGTGGGATTTATGCTCTGGGGTTTGTAACGGGAGTCGCTTCGGGCGAAGTTCAAGCGCTCACCAGGGAACGTGTTCTCAACGTGTTTCTTCCCACCACCCCGAACCCGACCTCCGGCTTTTACCTTCTGATCCCGGAAAAAGATGTTATTCCACTGGAAATCAATGTTGAAGACGCCTTCAAATTGATTATATCGGGTGGCCTGGCAACCCCCGAATACGTTGCCGACCGCCTGCTGCCAAAGAGAGAAAACCATGCTCGAGGTAACCATCCAGACAATCCTGATCCTTTGGACAGTCCGGATGTTGCGCTCATCGCACGAGAATCGAAGGTCCCAAAAGTTTGCTAGAACTTTGCAGCGACATTCCCTGCTGATCAAATGAAAGGAGGAATTTCAGTTATGTCCATGAGCAACTTCTTGTTTACGTCGGAATCCGTCACCGAGGGCCATCCGGACAAGGTAGCAGACCAGATTTCCGACGCGGTTTTGGATGCCATTTTGACTGAAGATAAAACCGGGCGCGTAGCCTGCGAAACTCTGGTGACCACAGGTCTGGCCTTTGTGGCCGGAGAAATCACCACCAGCACGTGGGTGGACATTCCGGAAATCGTACGTCACACCATCAGAGATATCGGGTATAACAACTCGGGCATGGGGTTTGACTGGGAAACCTGTGCGGTGATCACCAGCATCGACAAGCAATCCCCGGATATTTCCATGGGGGTGACCGAGGGCGAAGGACTGCACGAAGAGCAAGGAGCCGGCGATCAAGGCTTGATGTTCGGCTTTGCCTGCAGCGAAACCCCGGTGCTGATGCCAATGCCCATTTACTATGCACATCGGATCACGAGGAAACTCGCCGAAGTTCGCAAGAACGGCATTCTCGACTTTCTCCGCCCGGACGGCAAGAGCCAGGTGACCATAGAATACGACCATCACCAGCCAAAGCGGGTCGATACGGTGGTGGTTGCGGCCCAGCATACCCCCCAGGTCTCCTACAAGAATCTGCAGGAAGGAATCATCGAGGAAGTGATCAAGAAGACCATTCCTGAGGACCTGATAGACGGCAAAACACGGTTTTTTATCAACTCCACCGGCCGCTTTGTGATCGGCGGCCCCATGGGAGACTGCGGCCTGACCGGCCGCAAAATCATTGCGGACACCTATGGCGGACAAGGGAGCCATGGGGGCGGTTGCTTTTCCGGCAAGGACCCCTCCAAGGTGGATCGCTCCGCTTCCTACATGGCACGCTACGTTGCCAAGAACATTGTTGCGGCGGGCCTCGCCGACCGCGTGGAAGTCCAGGTGGCTTACAGCATCGGGGTGGCGGAGCCGGTATCGCTCATGATTGACACCTATGGTACCGGTAAGATTTCCCCTGACCGCATCGCCCAGATTGTGCGTGAAACATTCAGCTTTAAGCCCGCAAACATCATTCGCCACCTGAAGTTGCTGCGGCCCATTTATAAGAAAACCGCCTGTTACGGCCATTTTGGAAGAAATAATCCGGATTTTACCTGGGAAAAGACGGACATGGTGGACACCCTGCGTGAAAAGGCCGGGTTCTGATGGGAATCGCCTCCTCGTCAACCGCCAGGAACAGACAAATCATCTAAGGAGACTTCATGAATTTTGACATTAAGGATAAGGGCTTGGCCGACAAAGGGAAGCTTAGAATTGAATGGGCCGCGCAATCTATGCCGGTACTGCGCTCCATCCAAGACCGCTTTGCGCAAGAAAAGCCCCTTAAGGACATAAGAATCGCCGCCTGTCTTCATGTCACCACCGAAACCGCTGCGCTGGCACAAACGCTGCAAGCCGGCGGAGCACACGTCATGCTGTGTGCATCCAACCCTCTGAGCACCCAAGACGATGTGGCGGCTTCCCTGGTTGTGCACAATCAGATTTCGGTGTTCTCGATCAAGGGCGAGGACAAAGATACCTATTACCGGCATATTCATTCAGCTCTGGCCGGCAGACCACAGATCACCATGGATGACGGTGCTGATTTGGTGAGCACCATTCACTCGGAGCGCAAGGAGCTCCTGGCAGATATTCTGGGCGGCACCGAGGAGACCACGACGGGAGTCATCCGGCTTAAGAGCATGGCAGCCAACGGTGTTTTGCAGTATCCCATCATTGCAGTGAACGATGCCAACACCAAGCATCTCTTCGACAATCGTTATGGCACCGGGCAGAGCACGGTGGACGGCATCATCAGAGCGACCAACCGGCTGCTGGCAGGTTCCAATTTTGTGGTCAGCGGCTACGGATGGTGCGGCCGGGGCGTAGCCATGCGGGCCGCCGGGATGGGAGCGAAAGTGATCATCACCGAGGTGGATCCGTTACGTGCACTGGAGGCCGTAATGGATGGCTATCAAGTCATGCCCATGAGTGAAGCCGCCAAAATCGGCGACTTTTTCTGCACCCTCACCGGCGACATCCATGTGCTCCGCAGAGAACACTTCGAAGTGATGAAAAGCGGGGCGATCATTTCCAACTCGGGGCATTTCAATGTAGAGCTGGATCTGGATTCGCTCGCCGCGATGGCCGCAGCGCGTCGACAGATCAGGGAGTTTGTTGAAGAGTACCAGCTCGCCGACGGACGTCGCATTTATGTGCTGGGTGAGGGTAGACTGGTCAATCTGGCCGCCGCCGAAGGGCACCCTTCCAGCGTCATGGATATGAGCTTTGCAAACCAGGCATTGTGTGCCGAGCATATGGTAAAAAACGCCGCAGCCATGGAAAAAAAGGTCTACGGGGTTCCTGTCGAGATAGACAAGGACATCGCTCGCCTGAAGCTCGAGGCCATGAAAATACACATCGACACACTCACAGCCGAACAGGACAAATACCTCAACTCCTGGGAAATGGGCACCTAAATTCTTTCCCTCGAGGGGAAGAAGAGTCTCCCATCCTGAGGCCACCTGTTGGCGGGACTGTGATGAATCTGATCCTATCGAATCCGGTTAAGATAATGATATGGGCCGCTTGCCTGCTGCTGCTGACGGGCTGCCCGAGCAAGCCCAAGGAAGAGCGGCCCCAAGCACCCGGACTTGTTCAGGTTCCCGCTGAGCAGCTGCCCGCCCTGGCGGATGACCTGGATGCCGATTCCCTGAGACGAGCGATACAGCAAAGCTTGGTTTTTTATGGCAGGGTACCGCCGGAACGCACCTATGCGCTGGGACATCTGCAGGTACGCGCCGACCGCCTCAAGGCGACTTTGCAAGAATTTTTGAACCTGTTGAATGCGCAGCAGCTTGACTCGCACACCATCGCTCGCACGTTTGACGTGTATCGGTTTCAGCCGGGGGAAAATCAGGTCGACTTGTTGCTCACGGGCTATTACGAACCGATTCTTTCGGGAAGCCTGGAGCGCACGGATCTATACCGGTATCCGCTGTATCAAGCGCCACCCGATTTACTGACCATCGACCTGGAATCCTTCAACCCTGAACTCTATGCCGGCAAAACCCTGCGCGGCCGATTGGACGGGAAGCGCATCCTGCCGTATTTGGCTCGAGAGGAAATCGT
>FWPV01004975.1_pt1 | contig 26448 bp, 23 predicted proteins | sample 2228371 | NCBI WGS metagenome assembly FWPV01 (sample SAMEA103939776, study PRJEB20133) | metagenome
TGCAAAAGGTGGTCAACTTCTACTCGGAGCGGGTGCCGGTGAAGGTTGTGCTGCTCATCGACATCAGCGGCTCGACCACTTATGCTCAGGACGACATCCGACACGCGGCACTGCTTTTCGCCAAGAGCCTGAGTCCCGAAGACCAGATCGCCATCATCACCTTCAACCACCAGCCTCGGCTCATCCTCAACTGGACCAACAAGTTGGAGGACGTCCAGCTGGCACTGGAAAGCATCTACGCCCGGGGCTACACCGTACTCAACGACGCCCTCTACGTCACCTTCGACGATCTCCTTCGCGATGTGGAAGGCAAGACGGCGGTGATTCTGCTGACCGACGGGATCGACAACGGCAGTACGGTTTCCTTCGACGAAGCGATCGAGCTTGCACTGCGCTCCGACACGATGGTTTACGTGGTTTCGAAGCTGGAAGAGTACTGGGCGCAGGCGATCGCGATCCGGCAGCAACTGCAGTCCCAAGCCCGCCTTGTGCCCAGGGAGCTCCAGGACGACTACATCCTCGAACGCAAACGGGCCCTGAACCGCCTGGCCAACCTGACCGGGGGAAGGGTGCTTGATACGCGGTCCTTTGCCCGCCTCGACGACGTTTACGCCCAAGTGGCTGAGGAACTCAAGAACCAGTACTACCTCTCCTACATTCCCAGTAACCAGAATCGCGACGGAACGTGGCGGGAAATCGAGGTCCAGGTGGCTCGGGGAGGCGTCGCCGTCAGCACCCGCCGCGGCTATTACGCACCGTTGCCCTCGTCCCGCTGAACCCCGGGAGCTCCCTGCTCGCCGGGCGTGTGGGCGGCGGGCAGCGTCTTTGTTTTCTCGATCAACCGGATGTCGCCAATCCGCATCCCCGGATCCACGGCCTTGCACATGTCGTAGAGGGTCAGCGCGGCCACCGTCACCGCGGTCAGGGCTTCCATCTCCACCCCGGTAGCCCGGCGGCAAACCACTTCCGACTCCAGGTAGAAGTGGTCGGCTTCCAGCCGGATTGTCACGTCGACGAAATCAAGCTGCAGGGGATGACAGAGGGGAATCAGGTCGGCGGTTCTCTTGGCCGCCAGAATTCCCGCCAGCCGAGCCACCTCGAAGGGATCGCCCTTGGGCAGTCTGAAGGCGCCGGCAGCCTCCACCACTGCGGGAGCCACCCAGACCTTGGCTTCTGCGCGAGCCCGCCGCTTCAGCTCGGCCTTGCCGCTGACATCCACCATCCGGGCACGCCCGCCTGCATCGAAATGGGAAAACTGTTTCACGGTACCTCCGCTCCGCCCGTCAAGCCGGACTCCACGCTTGCCCCGTCGGGCGGGACCAGGCGATCCCCAAGGTTACCGGCGAAGGCATCCAGCACGCACACCCGCACCGGAGCGCCCGCCGGCAGGGCGGACTCCTCCTCGGGTATCTGGATCAGACAATCGGCTGCGGCGTAAGCCCGCAGATCAGCCGACGACACCCAGCCCGTGGGGCGCACCTGCCAGCCTCCTGCCGCAGCGACCTCCAACGTGGCCGGCCGGAAGAAACGACGCCCAGGGCGCTGACTGACCGGCTCCGCCAAACTGGCCCGGATCTCCGGCAGTGCGGCGGCGGCAAACCCCGCCCACCGCCGGATTGCGGTGCGTACGAACAGCTCGAAGGTGACGGCTGCCGAAACCGGATTCCCGGGCAAACCGAAAATCAGCCCGTCCCCCCGCCGCGCCAGCAGGACCGGCTTGCCCGGCTTGATGCGGACCCGGTGGAACACGATCTCGTATCCCGCCTCCGCGATCGTCCGCGGAAGGTGGTCATAGTCCCCGGCGGATACCCCTCCGGTCCATACCAGGATGTCTTCCCCGGCGGACTCCAGCAGCCGGCGGATCGCCTGGGGGTCGTCCCCGACCAGTTCCCGGGGTGCAACCTGAACTCCAAGTTCCCTGCACCGCATCTCCAGCATGATTCCGTTGCACTCGTGAATCTGCCCGGGGCCCAGCGGTCGGCCTGGTTCCACCAGCTCGTCCCCGGTGGAGATCACCCTCAGGGACGGCGGACGATAGGTGAGCACACTCTCCTTCCCCAAGGCCGCCAGCAGTGCCAGTTGCGTGGGACCGAGCTGCCGGCCGGGTCGAAGGACCACTGTCCCGCGGGGGATCTCCGCCCCGGCCGCCACCAGATTCGCCCCGGCCTGGACAGACTCCCGAAGGATCACTTCCACTTCGGAAACCATCTCGGTAGCTTCTTTTGGCAGCACTGCATCGGCTCCCGCCGGGAGCGGACATGATCCGGACGCATTCGCCCGGTCCGACGGGGCGGGGCGGCGGAGCTCCACCGGCAGCGGCCTCCCCGATGACCCTGAGGCGGCGCCAACCCCGGGCTACATCCTGGGCACGCAGGGCGAAGCCGTCCATCACGGCCCTGGTGAACCGCGGGATGTCGTGGTCCGCCCGCACTTCCTCTGCCAGCACCCTGCCGGCGGCGTGTCGCAGCGCCCGGGTTTCGGCCTGTGGTTGCGGTACCGCGGCCAGTGTAAGCCGCAGCGCTTCAGCGTAGCTGATCATGCGGCGTCACTGTACTCTGAAACGCTGCGGCCCCTCAAACGTTTGGAATAACGACCGGAGCGGCTGCGTAACACCGGCGCTTTGGTCGGGTTAAGAACTTTTCGCTAGACTCGTACGTTAAGGAAAGAGGTACGCCGATGGCTCTCAGCGCCAGAGGAAAGAAGATTTTGGTGGGGATTGGGGTTCTGGCGGTACTCGGCGCCATCGTGGGCTTCAGCTTGATGGCCCGGCGCCAGGACTTGGTGGCAGTGGAATCCGGGAAGGTGGAACGGCGCCCGGAACTGGTCGCGGTGGTGACAGCAACCGGGGACATCATGCCCAAGAACTATGTGGAACTTCAGGCTGAAATCAGCGGGGTCATCACCGAGCTGTTCGTGAAGGAGGGCGACCTGGTGCAGAAAGGAAGCCTTCTGCTGAAGATCGACCCCGTTCAGACCGAGGCCGACGCCAAGGCCCAGGCCGCGGTCCTGGCCGCCACCGAGGCTGAAGTCCGGAACCAGGAAGCGCAGATCGCCATTCAGCGGACGAACGTCGATCGGGAGCTGGCTTCAGTCAGGGTGGCTGAGGCGGAGTTGGAACGGGCGCGCCAGAACCATGCTCTGGCCAAGGCTACCTTCGAACGCAAACAGGGACTGTACGAGGACAACCTGATTTCGCAAGATGCCTATGAGGCAGCCAAGAACGATCTGGTCAACGCCGAAACCGCCCTCGAGACCGCCCGCGTTCGCCTGGAGCAGGCGCAGGCCCAGTACCAGGTCAGCAAAGTGGTCCTCGAACAGGCCCAGATCGCTCTGGAGGGAGCCCGCAACCGGGTGCGGCAGCAGCAGGCCTTTCTGCAGCGGAGTCAGGACCTGCTCAGCAAGACCGTGATCCGGTCGCCTCTGGACGGAGTCATCACGCAGCTGAACGTGGAGGTAGGGGAGCGCGCCGTGCCGGGCACCCTGAACAATCCCGCCGCAACCCTGATGGTCATCGCCGATCTGTCGGTGATCGAGGCCGAACTCAAGGTGGACGAGACCGACATCGTGGACCTTGCCTTGGGCCAACCGGCTGTGGTCAAAGTGGATGCCCTGCCCAACACTCCGCTCAAGGGTACGGTGACCGAGATTGGAAACTCTCCCATTCCGACGGCCAACACCCAGGAGGCAAAGGACTTCAAGGTGATCGTCCAGTTGGAGAATCCTCCCCCGTCGTTGCGTCCTGGTTTGAGCTGCACCGGGGAGATTACAACCGCCACCCGCAAGGACGTCCTGACCATCCCGATCCAGGCGCTGACCATGCGGGAGTTTGAAACCGACGAGGCCGGCAACCTGCTGCGCCGAAAACCGGCAGACAAGGGCGGTCCGGAGAGGGTTTCCGCAGACAGCCGGACCGGACAGGGGACGGCCAAAAAGAAGGAGTTCGAGGGCGTGTTCAAGATCGAAAACGGCAAGGCGGTCTTTGTGGAAGTGAAGACCGGCATTCTGGGGAACACCGAAATCGAGGTGCTCTCCGGACTGACGGAAGGCGACACGATCGTCACCGGCAGCTACAAGACCCTGCGCACGCTGGCGGACGGTGACGCCGTCAAGATCGAGACGAGCGGTCAGAGCTAGGAAAGGGGTGGGTCTGTGTCCGAGCCGTTGATTCGAACTGAAGACCTCTGGAAAACCTATCAGATGGGATCCGAAGAGATCCACGCCCTGCAGGGAGTCTCCTTCGAGATCCAGCGCAACGAATACGTCGCCATCATGGGCCCTTCAGGTTCCGGAAAGTCGACGTTGATGAACCTGATCGGTTGTCTGGACACTCCTACCCGGGGCCGTTATTACCTGAACGGGAAGCTGGTCAGCGAGATGGACGACGATGAGCTCGCCTACATCCGCAACCGGGAAATCGGCTTCGTTTTCCAAACGTTCAATCTGCTGCCCCGGGCCACCGCGCTGCAGAATGTGGAGCTGCCCCTGATCTACGCCGGCGTGCCCGCGGCAGAGCGGCGCGAGCGGGCCCGGAAGACCATCGAGGAGGTGGAGCTCGGCCATCGGATGCTGCACCGCCCCAGCGAGCTCTCCGGCGGCCAGCGCCAGCGGGTTGCCATTGCCCGCGCGCTGGTGAATCGGCCCTCGATCATCCTCGCCGATGAGCCGACCGGAAACCTCGATTCCAGAACCGGACGGGAAATCATGGCGCTCTTCCAGAAGCTTCACGACCATGGCAACACCATCATTCTGGTGACCCATGAAGCCGAAATTGCGGAGCACGCCCACCGGGTCATCCAGTTGCTGGACGGGCGGATCCACAGTGATCGGCGGATCCAGCCGCGGATCGAGCAGGTCTCCGCAGCCAGTGCCTGACTGGGCTGGTTCAACGATGGTTTTCCACCGCCCAGTGGCAGCCTGCCCTGCCGGCCTCGGCGGTGGTGCCTTGGCCGGGCGAACGTAGGCCGGCGGATTCCACCAGCGCCTGGGTCACCGGATGGAGAGGTTTTCCGAACACCTCCCCGGTCGGGCCGCCTTCCACAAATCTGCCCTGATACATAACCACTACTTGGTCGCAGAGCCGGCGGGCCACCTCCAGATCATGGGTGATGACCAGCAGCGCCTGGTTGCTGCCGGAACCAAGCTGCCGGAGGAGTTCCAGAACCGTGTCCTGACTCTCTACATCCAGGGAGGCGGTGGGTTCGTCGGCGATCAGGACCCTCGGCCGGAGGATGGCGGCGCGGGCGATTGCCACCCGCTGGCGCTGCCCCCCGGAGAGCTGGTCCGGGTAGCGGTCGCCCAGATCGGGCTCCAGGCCCACTTGCCGGAGCATCTCCAACGCGGCCTCCCGAAGTGCGGCGGGGGACAGCCGCTGGTGTATCGCCAGCGGTTCTTCCAGGTGTTGGCGGATGGTCCGATAGGGATTCAGGGACAGCCGCGGGTCCTGGAAGACCATCTGGATCCAGCGGCGGTGACGGCGCAGTTCCCGCCCCCGCAGACGGAGCCAGTCGAGGTCAAGCAGCCGGATCTCGCCGGCGGTGGGTTCCAGCAGCCGAACCAGACATCGAGCCAGGGTGGTCTTGCCGGCCCCCGAGTCGCCGATGACCGCCAGGGCGGTCCCCTCCGGCAGATCGAAGCTGACGTTGTCGACGGCCGTCAGGGGACGGCTGCCCTTGGCCACGAAGAGCTTCACCAGGTTCCGCACGCCGAGAAGGGTCACCGCGTCTCCTCCCGGCAATCACCGAACGGCATCCGCTCCAACCGGTCAGCCAGGCGGTTCAGGACCCTCGGGTCGTGGGAGATCACCAGCAGACTCAGCTTCCGGGTTTGGCGCACCGTGGCAAGGTGGTCCAGCAGCCGCAGCCGGTTTCGCGCATCCACCGCCGCGGTGGGCTCGTCGCAAATCAACAGTTCGGGGCGGCACGCCAAAGCTCCTGCCAGTTGAACCCGCTGCAACTCTCCTACGGAGAGCTGGCGAGGATACGAATGAAGCAGGCGGTGCGGCTGCTCACCGCCCAGTTCCGCCAGGGCCTCAGCGATTTCGTCCCAGGCTGCCTGCCGGCTGACGCTGAAATGGAAACGCACCGCTTCAGCGAGCTGGTGCCCCACGGAAATCAGGGGATTGAAGGCGCTTTCCGGCTCCTGAAACACCAGGCCGATCCGCCGGCCGCGGTAGCGGAGCAGCTCCTGTCCCGGGAGTTCAAGGAGGTTGACGCCGTTGAAGCGGATCTCTCCCGCCAGAATGGCGCCCGCCGGCAGCAGCCGCAGGATCGCCAGCGCCAGCGTGGTCTTGCCGGACCCTGAAGGACCCATCACGCCGACGATCTCACCGCGACCCAGCGACAGATCCAGGCTGCGCAATACGGGTACCGGGCCGCTCGCCAGCGGATATGCGACGGTCAGGCCGCGCACCGACAGCAGATCAAAAGGCTTGTTCCCCGTATTCACCAAACACTTCCCGGAGAGTTCCCGCGATTTCACCCACGGTCGCCCCGGCTTCGACCGCTGGCAGCAACGCCGGCATCATGGGCTCCCGGGCAACGGCCGCCCGGCGCACTTCCTCAAGGGCTGCCGCCAACGCCTCCCGGGGCCGACGGGCTTTCCACTCCCGCAGTTCCTGGCAACGGCGGTGTTCCAGAGTCTCGTCAGGGCGTGCCAGCGGGGGCGGCGTTTCGGCGGGATCCACGTAGCGGTTGACTCCCACCACGGTCAACTGGCCGGTCTCCTGGGCGATTTGGGTCTGGTATGCGCACTGTTCGATCAGGGCGCGCTGGAAACCGCTCTCCAGCGCCGCCAGCACACCGCCCCGGCGGCGGATCTCGGCCATCAGGCCGGAGGCCTCGGTCACCAGCTCCTGGGTGAGTTTTTCTATGCACCAACTGCCGCCGAGCGGATCAACCACGCAGGTCACGTCCGTTTCATAGGCAAGGATCTGCTGGGTGCGCAGCGCCAGCGTCGCCGAGTCCGGAGCGGGCAGGGACCAGGCCTCGTCCCGGGCATTTGTATGCAGCGACTGCGTGCCTCCCAGCACTGCAGCCAAGGCCTGAAAGGCGACCCGGACCAGGTTGTTGTCCGGCTGTTGCGCGGTGAGGGTGCTACCGGCGGTTTGGGCATGGAAGCGCAGTGCCCGGGCACGAAGGTCCTCGATTCCAAACCTCTCCTGTAACAGCTCGGCCCACAGGCGACGGGCGGCACGGAACTTGGCTATCTCCTGCAGGAGGTCGTTATGCACGGCGAAGAAAAAGCTGAAGCGGTGGGCCGCCTGGGTCGCTGAGACGCCGGCGTTGACTGCCGCCTCCAGGTAGGCCTCCGCATGACTCATGGTGAAGGCCAGTTCCTGTGCGGCGGTGCATCCGGCTTCCCGGAGGTGGTAGCCGCTCACCGAGACGGGATTCCAAAGGGGAACCCGCGCGACGCAGAAGGCGATGAGATCGGTGGTCAGCCAAAGGGACGGATCGGGGGGAAAGATATAGGTTCCCCGGGCCAGGTATTCCTTGAAAATGTCGTTCTGGACGGTGCCGCGCAGTTTCTCCCAGGGGATCCCCCGCCGGCGGGCCAGTGCCAGGTAAAGCGCCAGCAGGATCGGTGCGGTGGCGTTGATGGTCATGGAGACGGAGACGCGGTCGAGAGGAATCTCGCGCAACAGCAGGTCCATGTCGTCGAGGTGGTTGATCGCCACCCCCACTCTGCCCACCTCCCCCCGCGACAGGGGGTGATCCGAGTCGAGTCCGATTTGGGTCGGCAGATCGAAAGCGATGGAAAGCCCGGTCGTTCCCCGCTCAAGCAGCAAACGGAAGCGGTGGTTGGTATCTTCGGCGGTCCCGAAACCGGCGTACTGGCGCATGGTCCACAACCGTCTCCGGTAGCCCTCCGCCTGGATGGCGCGGGTATACGGCGGTACTCCGGGATCACCGCAATCCCGGTGGTAGTCCCACTGGGCCAGATCTTCGGGCGTGTAGCAGGGCTGGCGTCGGCGGGGGTCAGTCGGTCGGCGGTGCTTCATTTCCTCCCGGTCTCCCTGGGACTCTGCTATGATGGGGGCGGCTCTCGCGGGTGCCGGTCGAGGGATAGTAACAAAGCCCGGGGGAGGCGTCCAATGACCGACGACGAGCTGAGAGATCATCGAAAGCAACTCGAAGCGGCGATCAACGAAGCACTCACCGATTCCCCCCAGGTCGGCGCGATCATCCATAACATCCGCGAGCGCGGGTATGATGTTTTTCTGATCATTGAAGCCACCGTGGGCTTCAGCCGCCGCCACGACTCGGAAGAAGACGAACCCCGCCGTGTTTCCTCAACCAAACTGGAGCTGACCAGCCAGGACGAACGGTTTCTGCGGGACCTCAGGATCAGTCCGGAGTGAGTCTCAGCCCCGGAATTCCAGAAAACCCCCGCCGGTGGCATCCGGCTTGACCTCGCCCACCACCCGGGCCGCGACTCCCTTTTCCCGCAAGCGGTTGACCGCGGCGTCGGTTTGGTCCAGCGGGCAGGACACCAGCAGGCCGCCTGAGGTTTGGGGATCCAGCAGGATCTGCTGGAGGGTCTCCGAGACACCGCTCCAGCTTACGCGGCTGCCGATAAAGGCCCGGTTCGCCTGAATCCCTCCCGGCAGCATCCCCTTCCGGGCCAGTTCCTGGGTCCCCGGCAGCACCGGCACGGCCTTGGCGTCGAAGCTGAGGGTGACGCGACTGGCCCGGGCCATCTCCCAGGCGTGGCCGGCCAGTCCGCAGCCGGTGATGTCGGTGGCGGCGTGAACGTCGTAGTCGGCCAAGGTTTCGGCCGCCGCGCGATTGAGTTCCAGCATGACGCTGACCGCCTGCTGGAGAACTTCGGGCGTTGTCTTTCCGTACTTGACACCGGTGGTGATGATTCCGGTGCCGAGGGGCTTGGTGAGAATCAGCGCATCGGCGGGGCGCGCGCCGGCGTTGGTCCACACCCGGTCCGGGTTCACCTCGCCGGTGACGCAGTACCCGAATTTGAGTTCCTGGTCCTGGACGGAGTGCCCTCCGACCACCGGAATACCTGCTTCCTGCAGTTTCTCGGCGCCGCCCTGGATGATTTCAACGATCACCGACTCATCTACGACGCCATCGGGGAAACACAGCACGGAGAGGGCGAACAGGGGGCGGCCTCCCATGGCGTAGACATCGCTGACGGCATTGGCGGCGGCGATTTTGCCGTAGAGGGCGGGTTCGTCAACCACAGGGGTAAAGAAGTCGACGGTCTGGACGATGGCGCGGCCGGGCTCCAGCAGATACACTGCGGCGTCGTCGGCGTGATCGAAGCCGACCAGAACCCGTTTGTCGGTTACCGCCGGCAACCGCGACAGAATCCTTCCCAGCACCTCCGGTGCCAGTTTGGACGCTCAGCCGGCGCACTTGACCATTTCGGTCAAGCGGCGCTTCCTTTGAAGAAACATCCGGTCATTATAGCCCGCAGGGCGGACTCCCGAGCCGGAACCCTATAATGGGGGCGTGTGCGGTGAGTACGATGTGATCGTGATCGGCGGCGGGCATGCGGGCTGTGAGGCGGCGGCGGCGGCGGCCCGGATTGGAGCCCGTACGCTGTTGCTGACCATCAACCTCCCGATGATCGCCCAGATGTCGTGCAATCCGTCGGTGGGGGGAATCGGCAAGGGCCATCTGGTACGGGAGATCGACGTGCTGGGCGGTTTGATGGGCTGGGTGGCGGACCAGACCGCCATCCAGTTTCGCCTGCTCAACCGCAGCCGGGGCCCGGCGGTGCAGGCTCCGCGCACCCAGAATGACAAGCGGCGCTATCGGGAGGTGATGCAGGCCTGCCTGCGACGGTTGCCCGGTTTGGAGCTGCGGGAGGGGGAAGCGGCGGGACTGCAGATCCGCAGCGGCAGGGTCGAGGCGGTGGTGCTCGCCGACGGAACCCGGCTCGGCACCCGCAGCGTCGTGCTGACCACCGGGACCTTCCTCAACGGCCTGTGCCACGTCGGGGAGCAGCGCTTCCACGCCGGACGGTCCGGCGAGAGGCCCTCGGTGCGGCTGGCCGAGTACCTGCAGGATCTGGGGTTTCCCCGCGGGCGTCTGAAAACCGGTACCCCGCCCCGGTTGGACGGCAGGACGATCGATTTTTCCCGCTTCGAGATCCAGCCCGGGGATCCCGAGCCGACGTACTTCTCGTTGCGGTCGTCGGGTCCGCCGGTGCTGCCGCAGCGTCACTGCTGGCTGGCCTACACCAACCCGGCGGTGCATCAGTGTATCCGCGAGAACCTTGGGCGCAGTCCTCTGTACGGAGGTACCATCAAGGGCATCGGCCCCCGTTATTGTCCCTCGATTGAGGACAAGGTGGTGAGGTTCGAAGACCGGGAGCGGCATCAGCTGTTTCTCGAGCCGGAGGGGTTGGACACGGACGTGATTTACGTCAACGGCCTGTCCACCAGCATGCCCCTGGATGTTCAGCAGGCGATGCTGAAGGCGATTCCCGGTCTGGATTGCGCGCGGATGCTGCGGCCCGGCTATGCGGTGGAGTACGACTTTGTCCAGCCCACGGAGCTTTCCCCGACGCTGGAGACGCGGCGGGTCGGAGGGCTGTTCCACGCGGGACAGATCAACGGCACCACCGGATACGAGGAAGCGGCGGCGCAGGGCCTGATGGCGGGGGCGAACGCCGCTCTGCAGGCCCTGGGACGGGAGCCCCTGGTGCTGGAGCGGTCCGAGTCTTACATCGGCATCCTGCTGGATGATCTGGTGACCCAGGGTGTGGATGAGCCCTACCGCATGTTCACTTCCCGGGCGGAGTACCGCTTGCTGCTCCGGATCGACAACGCGGCCCGCCGGCTGGCTCCCAGGGCGCTGGCCGCCGGTTTGCTCGACGAGCAGCTCTATCGCCGGTGGGAAGCGAGCTGGCTGCGGGTGGAACGGGCGTCCCGGGAGCTGGAGAACGTCCATCTGACCGCCGATTCTCCGCTGCTCGCAATGCTGCCCCCGGACTGGGGTGTGGAACCCGGCCAGAATCTGAAGCAGCTCGCCAAGCGGCCGCAGATGGAGCTTCCGCTGTTTCGCGAGCTGCTCCGGGAAGTGGGCTGGGCGCTTTCCGAGCAAGAGGTCCGAAGTTTGCACCATGAGCTGCGCTATGAGGGATACGTGCAGATGCAGTTGCGGGATGTGGCGCGGGTCCGCAGCCTGGAACAGCGGCTGATCCCGCCGGACATCGACTTCGGGGTGGTGCCGGGACTTTCGCGGGAGATGGCGGAGCGGCTGGGCCGCCTGCGGCCACGGACGCTGGGCCAGGCCGCGCGGGCCAAGGGAATCACCCCGGCGGCGGTGTCGATTCTGAACATCTATCTGGCGCGGAGCGGCCGGTCCTGATGTTCCGGGAGGCTCTGGAACAGGCCTGCCGCGAGCTGGCCCTGTCCGTCGATTCGCCGGTGCTGGAAGGCGCCGTCCGCTACCGGGAGTTGCTGCGGAAGTGGTCCGCCCGGATTAGCCTTCACTCGGTGGCCGACGATCGGGAACTGGCGCGCCTGCACTTTGCCGAGGCGCTTTGGGCTGCGCGACTGGTCCCGCCGGGGGTCCGCCTCGCCGACATCGGTTCCGGAGCCGGCTTCCCCGGCCTGGCGCTGGCCCTGTATCGGCCCGATCTGACGGTGTGGCTGCTGGAGCGCAATCTCAAGAAGCGGGTCTTTCTTGAGACGGCGGCGCGGGAGTTGGGTGTCAAGGTGGGCGTAGCCGGAGACGCCGTCACCTGGGGCGGCTGGCCCGAGGTGAACCTGGCGGCTCTGCGCGCACTGCGGCCGGCGGAGCCCTGGTTGCGCCGCCTGGCCGAATGCGGGGTCACGCTGCTGCATTTCCGCGGTCCGGGGAGCGGTCCCCCGCCGGCAGGATGGCGATGCGTGACTGAGGAAACGTATCCCCTCTCCCGTCAGCGCAGGGTGGCGTTATACCAGCCCCCGGGAGCTGTTCCACGTGAAACACCGGTTCTGCGGTAAGCCCCGCCGGGGCTCGGGCCCGGCCGTTTCCTCCGCTGTCCCGGTCCCGGTCTGGCAGCCTGTCCCACCCCGGTGGTATCTTAGCGACTTTGCATGGGCCGCATCATCGCCATCGCCAACCAGAAGGGAGGAGTGGGCAAGACCACTACCGCCATCAACCTCGCCGCCTCGGTGGCGGCCGCCGATCTGCGGGTGCTGCTGGTGGACCTGGATCCCCAGGGGAATACGACCTCGGGGCGGGCCGCCGATCTGCGGGTGCTGCTGGTGGACCTGGATCCCCAGGGGAATACGACCTCGGGGCTGGGTTTCGACAAGCGTAACCTGCAGGCCACCGTTTACGATGTTCTCCTCCGCGAGCTTTCCCCCGATGAAGCGATCCTGCCGACCGAACTGGAACACCTGAGACTGATTCCCGCCAACGGCGACCTGACCGGGGCGACGGTGGAGCTGCTGGAGACGGAGCGGCGCGAATTCCGGCTCCGGGAGTGTCTGGCGCCGCTGCGTGAGGCTTTCGACGTGGTCTTCGTTGATTGTCCTCCCTCGCTGGGGATCCTGACGCTCAACGCGCTGGTGGCTGCGGATTCCCTCCTGATCCCGATCCAGTGCGAGTATTTCGCCCTGGAGGGGCTGTCCGACCTGATGGCGACGCTCTCGCGGGTGCGCCAGGCTTTCAATCCCCAGCTTGCCATCGAGGGCGTGCTGCTCACCATGCACGACGACCGCCTCAACCTGAGCGCCCAAATCAGCGAGGACGTCCGTCGCCACCTGGGGGAGCGGGTCTTCACCACCGTCATCCCCCGCAACGTCCGGCTGGCGGAAGCGCCCAGTTTCGGACGGCCGATCCTGCTTTACGACGCCCGGTCCTCCGGGTGCAACGCTTACAACCGGCTGGCCCGGGAGCTGCTGGCCGGATTCGTCCGCCGACCCGCACTTGCTGGAGACTCCGCATCGTGATCAAACGCAAAGCCTTGGGCAAAGGACTGGATGCCCTGTTGCCTGAAACCCCTGCCTCACCGTTCCGGCTTCTGGATGTCGACCAGATCCGGCCCAATTCCATGCAGCCCCGCGTGCTCTTCGACGACGCCAAGCTCGAGGAGCTGGCGGCCTCAATCCGGGAGAAGGGGCTGCTGCAGCCCGTGGTGGTACGGCCGGTGGAGGACGGCTATGAACTGATCGCCGGAGAGCGCCGCTGGCGCGCCTCACAACGCGCCGGGCTGGCCCAGATCCCGGCTCTGGTCAAGGACGTCTCCGATCCCGAGTCGCTCCAGCTTGCCCTGATCGAAAACGTCCAGCGCGACGACCTCAGCCCCATCGAGGAGGCCCAGGCGTACCGCCTGATGGTGGAACAGTTCGGCATGACCCAGGAGGCGGTGGCGGCCGGCGTCGGCCGCAGCCGGGCTTCCGTCGCCAACACCCTCCGCCTTCTCCAGTTGCCCCGGGTGATTCAGGCCATGGTCAACAGCGGAGAGCTGTCCATGGGTCATGCCCGGGCCCTGCTTCCGCTGCCTTCCCCTCAACAGATCCCGCTGGCCCGGGAAATCGTCAAGCAGGGTCTGTCCGTCCGCCAGACCGAACGCCGGGTCCAGAACCTGCTTTCCCGGGAAACGTCCGGCCGCCGACGCCGCCCCCGCGATCCCCATCTCTCGGCGGCCGAACGCCGTCTCGAAGAGCGCTGGCAGACCAAGGTCGAGATCCGCTCCCGAGGCGGCTCCGGGGCCATCGTGCTCCATTACCATTCGCCCGAGGAGCTGGACCGGCTCTTCGAAGCCCTGCTCGCCTAGCGGGCTGTTCGCTGGAACGCCGGCGGCGCCCGCGGACCGGTGTTCCACGTGAAACACTATTTGCCGATACAGAATTCCGAGAAGATCCTGTCCAGCAGTTCGTCCGTGCTCACCGCCCCGGTGAGTTCCCCCAGCGCATCCAGCGCCCGCCGCACGTCATAGGCCGCGAACTCCTCGCTCCACCCTTCCTCCAGCCGGCACGCTGCCGCTTCCAGCGCCGCCACCGCCCGCTCCAGACACGCCCGGTGCCGGGCGTTGGTGATCACCCCCGCCTGGGTCCGCAACTCCTGCCCGGGTCCCACCTGCCCGGCAATCACCCGTCCCAGTTCCTCCACACCGTCCCCCGTCAGCGCCGAGACCTCCACCAACGCCCTCGCCCCGCCCGCCACCTCGGGCGGCGGTTCCAGGCAACGCGGCAGGTCCGATTTGTTCACCACCAGCACGCAGGGCACCGCCCCCACTCCCCGCCACGCCTCCTCATCCGCTGCACACCAGGCCTGGGACCCATCACAGACCAACAACACGGCGTCCGCCTCCTGCACCGCCGCCCGGGACCGTTCCACGCCGAGCCGCTCCACCTCATCCAGCACCCCACCCCGCAGCCCCGCCGTGTCCATCAGCCACACCGGCACGCCCTCCACGTCCAGGTACTCCCGCAGCGCGTCCCGCGTGGTTCCCGGATGGGGCGTCACCAGCGCCCGCTCAGCCCTAACTAACCTGTTGAACAGGCTTGACTTACCGACATTCGGGCGGCCGGCGAGGACGACCCTGGCGCCGTCCCTGAGCACCCTTCCCGTCTGCCAGCTCCCGGCCAGGGCCGCCAGTTCCTCCCGACACCGCCTCAGGCTTTCCGCCAACGCCGCCCGATCCTGGGGACTGACGTCCTCCTCCACAAACTCCAGCGCCGTTTCCAGATGGCTCAGCACGTCCACCAGCCGACGGCGGATCGGGAACAGGTAACCGGAGAGGTGCCCTTCGAGCTGCCGGCGCGCCGCCTCCGCCTGGTACGCAGTTTCGCTGCGGATCAAATCGTTGACCGCTTCCGCCTGGACCAGGTCCAGCCGGCCGTTGAGGAAGGCCCGGCACGTAAACTCGCCCGGACGGGCGATCCGGGCTCCCAAACTCACACAGGCCGCGATCAGCTCCCGGACGATCCAGGGACTGCCATGGCAGGACAGCTCCACCACGTCCTCCCCGGTGTAACTGTGCGGCGCCCGGAACACCGTCACCAGCGCTTCGTCCAGCGCACGACCGGCCGCCGACAGCCGGCACAGCGTCGCCCGGCGTGACTGGAAACTTTCCCTGCGCCGCCCCGTCAGCCCCTCCAGCACGGCCAACGCTTCGCCGCCGCTCAGCCGAACCAGAGTCACCGCAGCCCTCCCGGGCGCGGAGGCCAAAGCCACGATAGTTTCGAAATCACCCCCCGGCAGGCTCTCGGACGGGAAGCTCATCCCTCAGGCGGGAACAATCAGGACCCGGCGGTAACGGCCGTTCCCTTCACTGATGGTTCGGACACCCTCCGCTCCGGCCAGGGCCAGGTGGATGACCCGCCGCTCGGTGGAAGGCATCGGCTGAAGCACCACGCGCACACCCGTATGGCGGACCTGTTCGGCGGCCTTCAATGCCATCAGTTCCAGTTCCGCCGTGCGGTCCGCCCGGTAATTCCCGCAATCCACCAGAAAACTGCAGGGGCGGGCGCAGCGTCGGTAAAATGCCTGGCTCACCAGATGATTGATGGCATACAGCAGGCGGGCACCGTCCTCAAAGAGATACCCTTCATCCTCTCCGGACAGTTCGACCGTCACACAGTCTCCCCGCAACGACGCGCGAACCTCCAGTTGCAGACCGCACCCGGCCACCAGTGACCGCACGAAATCCCCTACTTCTCCCCTCACGGATTCCGGATCAAGCTTGGCTGTCATACCCAACCAGAGTCCCTTAAGCCTTCGCCTTCCGCCCCGCACCCGCAGGGGACGGCATCAGTCCGGGCCGAAGCTTTTGCAGCACTACCTGGAACAGCATGGCGAAGACGTTCGAAAACAGGAAGTAGATCGCTAGACCACTCGACACCCAGAGGAAGAAAAACGTGAACACCACCGGCAGGAACATCATCATCTTCCGCTGCGCCGGATCGCCCGTGGCCGGTGTCATCTTCTGCTGTGCCACCATCGTCACTCCCATCACGATGGGAGTAACAAAGTATGGATCATGCTTCGACAGGTCTGAAATCCACCAGATAAACGGCGCCCCCCGCAGCTCGATCGACATGTCCAGCATCCGATAAAAGGCAAACAAAATCGGCATCTGCAGCAACAGCGGCAGACATCCCCCCAGGGGATTGACCCCGTGCTCCTTGTAAAGGGCCATGACTTCGGCGTTCATCTGCTGCCGGCGTGGATCGTCGCGCTTCATCCGCTTGTAGCGGTCCTGGATCGAGCGAAGCTTGGGCTGCAGCGCAGACATCTTCTGCATCGAAACGATCTGCTTGTAGCGCACCGGAAACAACGCAAGGTTGATCCCAAAGGTCAGCAGGATGATCGCCCAGCCGTAGTTCCCGACGAAACCGTAGATCCCTTTCAGCGCCGCCAGCAACGGCACCACCAGCAGCGCAAACCAGCCGTAATCGATCAGCTCAGTCAGCGACGTCTCCACCGCCTCCAGTTCAGCCGACCGTTTCGGGCCCAAATACAGCCTCAGCTCCGGGTCCGCCTGCAGGCCCAGACTCGCCGCCAGCAGCGCCAACGTCTCCGGCTTGCCGTCCGGCGGCTGTCGAGTCCACTCCCGCCGCTCCAGACGCGCCGACCGGATGACCCCTTCCCCGACGGCGGCGGCGGCAAAATACTTGGTATCCAGCGCCAGCCAGCCCAGATCCCCCTCCACCTGGACCGCGCCCGTTTCCAGATGGCTCGGGTCGTACCGCTCGACCCGGCCCGCCTGCCGGAACACCACATGTCCGAGGGCGAAGTCTCCGGTGGTCCCGCCCGGCTCCCGCCCCAGGCCGGTACCGAGACTCAAGCCCAGCGGCAGCACCTGATCATCGGAACGACCACTCAAGCTCACCTGCAGGACGTAACCGCTTGGCGGCAGCACCAACCTTTTCCGCACTTCCAGGCTGCCGCGCCGGTAGTGGAAACGGGCCTCGCCTCCGCCCGATCCCACCGGCTCCGTTTCCACGGCGTAGACCGCTTCCCGCAACCTGGCGTCCAGAGCCTCGTTTCCGGTGCGAACCTCCAACAGACGATCGAACTCCCGCGGCAGCCCCTGGGGGATCAGCTCCAGCGGTTCTCCCGCTTCATCAAAGAACTTCTTCAGCCGCGCACTGGTCACCACCGCGCCACGGTTGTCGAGCACCACTTCGACATCCGCGTTCTCCAGCCGGACCTCCCGCGGTTCCGCGACCGTATCCGCGGGCCCGCCTGCAACCGCTGTTTCGCCGCCGGTCCAAGCTCCCGCGTCGGCCTTCTCCACGTCCGCCGCCGGCGGGACCTCCCCCCCAATTACGGTCTCCTGCCGCGGGGCCGAGCCGGGTGGGACGGGAAAGAAGAACTGATACACGTAAGGCGTGGCAAACAGGATCGCCATCGAGAGCAGGATGGCGATCAGCAGCCTGCGTTCCACATCTGCGTCTTCGGGAGTCTTCATCACCTTCTCATGATCGAGCACGCCGGGGTGGTACCGGGTCGAACCCCCCCGGATTCCAGGGGTGACACCGCAGCAGCCGCCTTACCGCCAGTCCCCCCCCGCCCCACACACCGTGCAACAGCAACGCCTGGCGCGCATATTCCGAACAGGTGGGCTCAAAACGGCAGGCCGGCGGCAACCACGGGGAAACCCAGCGCTGGTAGCCCCGCAACAACACCGCCAGGATCCCCGCCAGACCCGTTCCTAGTCCGGTTTCCACGCCGCTACCGCCCTCAGGAAATCTCTCTCCAGCACAGCATAATCCGCGCAGGCTGCTGACCGCCGTGGATTGACCACCACATCAGCCGGGACCGGAAACACGTCTTTGTGGTTCCGAAAGATCTCCCGGAAACGCCGCTTGATGCGGTTCCTCACCACCGGGTCTCCAACCTTGCGTGAAACCGTGATGCCCAGACGGCTCGTCTGCCTCCCGTTGGGTGCCAGGTACACGAAGAAGTGCCGCGACTGCAGCTTGGTCCCCCCCGCATAGACCGCCAAGAACTCCCGGCGTTTGCGCAGCCGGTGCTCGCGCCCGAATCGCCTATCCACTCACTGTGAGCCGCTTCCGACCTTTGTCCCGCCGTCGCTTCAAGACCTGCTGGCCGGTCTTCGACTTCATCCTTGCGCGAAAGCCATGCGTCTTGCGCCGGCGGCGGTTATTCGGCTGAAAAGTCCGTTTCATACAGTCCCTTCTTCCCGTACGCCAGAAAAGGCGTATGGTAGCAAGTCGCGGCCGGACTCAGCAACTAAACACCGTCCGCCGGCGCGAAATGGCTGCGCACCGCCTCGATCCGCTCGACGTTCCGCTGATAGTCCAGGTCTTCCTCCGGCCGAAAGCCACCCCCGGGGAATACGGGGTGTTGGTAGACCGGGTGCGCTTCCGTACGAAGATGGAGCGGCATCAGGTGGGCGGTCCGCCGTCGCCGTTCATAGCGCAGCATCTCCACGTCCACCGGTCCCACCGTAATCTTTTCTCCGTCGCCCGGGGTCGCCTGAGCCACCACCCTGCCGTCATAGTCCACGATCATGCTGCCCCCGGGCCAGGAAAACGGTGGGTAGTGACGCAGGCTGGCCGCCTGGTTCGCAGCCACCACGTAGGCGACGTTCTCCAGAGCCCGACAGCGATTCACCACCGTCCACCAGTCGTTGGGTGCCGTCGCCCCGAAGGGATCCATGTACGCCGAAACCCGGATCAGGACCTCAGCACCGTTCACCGCCAACTGCCGAATGGCTTCCGGAAAGAGCCAGTCGTAACAGATCGCCGCCCCGATCACTCCGATGGGCGTCCTGGCCACCGGAAACAGCTCCTCTTCGTACCCGGGGATGTCATGGGGACTGGTGTGAACCTCCCACGGAATCCACGGATAGACCTTCCGGTAGCGGTACAGCAGCCCTTCCGGACCCACCAGACAGGTCGTATTGAACACCGCCCCGGGGTATTTCGGGCAAATCTCCAGCATTGAGCCCATCTGGATGTACACACCCAAGTCCTTGGCCACCTGCTGCATGCGGTCGGTGTGTTCGTTGGGAATCTCCACCGCCAGCTTCGCCCGCAGCTCCTCCCGCTTCTCATAGACCGGAGCGGCATGAGCGAACTCGGGAAACACGATCAGCTTGACCGGCAGAAACGGCCGGTACCCCACCACGGCGAGCTCCGCCAGCTCCACCATGCGCGCCGTGTTCTTTGCCATCTCGTTTCGCCGCAGTGGGTTGGGCAGATCTGTCTGCACTACCGCGGCAAGGTATTTCAGCTCCTCTGTCATCGCTCTTCCAGCAACGGGCTCACCGCCGCGATCAACTGTTCCCAGGAGACCTCACCAATGAATCGCCGGCTGAGTCCACCTTTGCGGTTGAAGACAAAGGTGGAGGGCAGGGCTCCGCTCCATTCCGGATCCACCGCGTCCACGAAGCGCCCAAAGTCCTCGAACCCGCGGATATAGGAAGGAAACGTCGCCCCCTGCTGCTGCAGGAAAGCCGCCGCTGCCGGAGCATCCTCCTGTTCATCCATCGAGACGGCGATCACAGTCAGACCACGCGCTGAAAGTTCCCGATGGAGCCTGACCAGGTGGGGAAATTCCTCGCGGCAGGGTCCGCACCAGGTCGCCCAGAAATTCAGGACTACCACCTGTCCCCGATGAGCTGAGAGCACCTGCGGCAGATCACTCTCACTGACCTTGGGCAATATCGCGGCCACCACCGCCGCGACACTCCAAGCTGCCAAGCTTACGACTACCACCGCTGCCCTACTTCCGCTTGATCGTACACCCGAACATCTTCGTCTTGGCGGGCTCAGGCGACGCTCCGGAAAGCACCGCCTCCAGAGCTGCCGCCAGTTCATCCCCGACTGCTTCCGACTCTTTGGTCGTCGGATTGCGGCTGTTTCCCACCGCACCGTGGTAGACGAGCTTGCCCTGCCGGTCAAAAACGAAAGCTTCCGGGGTCACCGTGGCTCCAAAGCGGTCAGCGACCTGGTTCCCTTCGTCCTTCAACACGGGGAAGGGAAACTCATGTTTCTCTGCGTGCGCCTTTACCTCTTCCGCCGGCTCCGTAGAGTTCGAATTCACGGCCAGGAACGCAATGTTGCGGGCGGCATATTCCCGGCCGAGATCGGCCATCACCCGATTGAACGCATTGGAGTATGGGCACTGGGTGGCAGTGAAAAGTATCACCGTAGCCTCCCGCTCCCCCAGTTCGCTCAGTGCGACCTGACGACCCGTCTTGACGTCCGGCAAAGTAAAATCCGGCGCCTGCGCCCCAATGTCGATCCCCGCCTGCACACAGGCCAGTACACCCATCGTCACCAGCACGGTCAGCATGGTCTTCATGTCAAACTCCTTTCAACCCCGCAATTACATCCCCTTGTTGGCCACGGACTCATCACGCGGGTAGCATCCCAGCACCTCCACCTCCTCCGCGAACTCCCGGAGATGGTTGAGTGCATTGACCACCCGTTGCTCGTCAGTACTGCCGAGGAAGTCCAGATAGAACAGGTACTCCCAAGGCCGTCCGTGAATCGGCCGGGACTCGATCTTCACCAGATCGATATCTCTTAGCGCAAACACACTGAGCGAGCGGAACAGAGCCCCCGGCGCATTACTGAAACTGAAGACTATGGATGTCTTGCGGGGCCCGGGAGTTTCGGGTTCCCTGCCCCCCAACTGCACAAACCGGGTGAAATTCGCGTCGTTGTCCTGAATCCCTGCCCGGATAATCTCTCCTCCGAAGACCTCACATGCCCTTCTGCCGGCAATCGCTCCCACCGTCGGGTCACCCTTCTCCATCAGCTCCCGTACGCTCCCGGACGTGTCATGCGTAGGAACCATCCGCAGGTGAGGATGAGCCTCAAAGAAACGCTCGCACTGACCCAGCGCCACCGGATGCGACACCACCACCGCCAGATCCTCAAAGCGCGCCCCCGGTAACACAATCAGATTGTGCTCGATCTGCAGATAGAGCTCACGGCGAATCCTCAGTCCTGACCGCCGCAGCAGGTCATAGTTGCGGTGGATCGATCCTGTCAGACTGTTCTCCAGCGGGATAACGCAACAATCGACACACTCACCGACCGCCCGAAACACCTCCTCAAAGTGTCGATAACCCACAATCTCAGCATCCGGACCCAACAGACGCAGTGCCGCCTCCTCACTGAAGGAACCGGCTTCACCCTGGATGGCTACACGCATGGCACCAAAATTCCCACTACATCCCTCCATGCATCTGCAATGACAGTGCCGAAAACCCCGGTCGAGCCCGCCAAAAAGCAAGGTGGCGGAGGCACATGGGAATCGAACCCACCGACCCCTGCTCGCACAGCGGTCCGACTGGTTTTGAAGACCAGGCCCATCACCAGACGGGGTGTACCTCCGGCGGGATTATAGCACTCGCTCTGCGGGGCCTCTCCTGAGCCCGGAAGAGACAAGAAAGAGGATTTTCCCAGTATTAGAGGAAACTGTGGATCCTGTGGACGCTCTCAGCTAAGTGGTTCTGTTTCAGTTGGTTTCTCTTGCGTTGGGGAGCTGGAAAAGCGGCTTGTGGTTGAGGAAGGAAGGCCCAGGGAAGGAGGGAGCTGGAAAGATCCACAACCCGTCCACGGGAGCTTGCGGGTGTGCTTGGTCCTGCGGTCAGGGTCATGGAGGCAAGTGTCGGGGACCGTGCAGGATCAGGGTTCGGTGTTGTGTGGATATGTGGTGAATGATGTTGGACCATGAGCAGATATACTTTGCCGCTGGATCACGATGTGGGTGATTGTCAATCCGCGGGCGGGCCGTGGCAGGGGTGGCGCGGCGGCAAGATGGATGGCGGGGTGGAACCCGCCCAGGAGTCGAACCGTGGAGGTTCGTCTGACGGAAGGTCCCGGCCATGCGTGTCAGCTGGCGCAGACAGCTCTGGCGCTGGGGATCCGGGAGGTTCTGGTGGTAGGTGGTGACGGCACAGTGGGCGAGGTTGCTGAGGCTCTTCGTGGTACGGAAGCTACGATTGGGATAGTTCCGGTTGGGACAGGCAATGACTTGGCTCGCAGTGTTGGTGTGCCGCTTGGGAATCTGCGGGAGGCGTTGGCGGTGGTTGAGCGGGGTCATAGTGCGGCCGTGGATGTGGGAGTCGATGGTCGGCGGGCCTTTGTTTCGGTCTTGGGCTTGGGATTTCCGGCGGCAGTGGCACGCCGGGTGAACGGTTTTCGACGGCTGCGCGGAGCAGTAGCGTTTACATGGGGTGTGTATCGTGAACTGATTCGAATGCGGCCTTTTCCAGTGACAATCCGGCTGGATGACCAGCCGGCTTTCGAAACCCACGCAACCTCGGTGTTGGTCCAGAACACGCCGTCCACGGGCGGAGGAATGAAGACGGCTCCGGGGGCGGCGGTTGATGATGGCTACCTGGATGTAGTGGTGGTAAGCGATATTGGGCGGGCGGCACTGATGTGGCACTTTCCGAAGGTGTATCGGGGCCGGCACCTGAGCCATCCATCTTTCCAGGCTTACCGCTGCCGAAATGCCGCGCTAGACTGTCCGCGGCGTGTGGAAAAAATGGGGGATGGTGAGGACTGGGGTTGGTCGCCGGTGTCAGTGCATGTGGAACCCCGGACCTTGAACATCTTTGTGGATCCCGCTGGCCCACGACATCCATGATCAAGGAATTTCTTCGGGATAAGACACTTCTGGTCACCGGTGCCACCGGCTTTCTCGGCCAGCCGCTGGTCGAGAAGATTCTGTGGTCGGTACCCGAGGTACGCCGAATCTACGTACTGATCCGTCCGAAGCGTCACTTCGGCGGCCGCCTGCTGTCTGCCCAAGACCGCCTGGAACGTGAGCTGTTTGAATCCACTGTCTTCGAACGGCTGCAGGCACGTTTGGGTGAAGCGTGGGCCGACTTTCTGAGGGAGAAGATCCATCCGGTAGCAGGCGATATCTCCCAGGAGCAGCTTGGACTCTCAGCGGAGGATCGGACGCGGCTCGAAGCAGAGGTCGACATCGTCATCAACAGTGCGGCTGTTGTTTCCTTTGATGCTCCGCTCAACGAAGCGTTCGAGCTGAATGTCCGTGGTGCGCAGCGGGTAGCCGAGTTTGCTGCGGGCTGCCGGAAGGCTGTGCTCATCCATGTCTCGACTGCATACGTGTGCGGGGCCGCCCGCGGCGATGTTCCGGAGACGCTCCATCACACGGCGGGGCCTGCCGGAGCCGAGCCGTTTCCGCCCCGGGCCTTCAGCGACGTCGAGTTGGACATCAGGGAGATCCAGAAGATTATTGAGAAAGTGGAGGCCCAGGCCTCGGCGGCAGAGACCCGACGCAGCTTCGCCCAGGAGTACCTGAAGCGCCTGCGCAGCAAACGCTCGCGCAAACCTCTGGGGCGACGTCAGGAGGTCGAGGGCCTGCGCCGCCGCTGGATCGCCGAACGACTCGGCGAGGAAGGAATGAAGTGGGCGCGGCAGCGCGGCTGGAATGACACCTACACCTATACCAAGGCGTTGGGTGAACAGATGGTGGCGCGCTATTCCACACGGGTTCCCACCGCCATCGTGCGTCCGTCAGTCATCGAGAGCAGCCTGTCCGAACCTGTTCCCGGTTGGCTCGATGGCCTGCGGATGGCCGACCCCCTGATTGTGGCCATCGGCAAAGGTCGGTTGCGCTCGCTCCCTTTGAACCCGAAGGTGAGTCTGGATCTGGTGCCGGCCGACATGGTGGTCAACGCGATCCTGGCCCTGCTGCCGGCGGTGACGGAGACAGGACCTCCCAAAATCATCCAGGTGGCCACCGGTGCCCGCAACCCGATTACCTTGGGCGAGCTGAATGACCTGATTTACCGGTATTTCAGCGGCAACCCCATGCTGGACCGCGAAGGCCGTCCGATTCAGGTGAAGCCGCTGCGGTTTCCGGCTCCCGCCACTTTCCGCCTGCAGCATCGATTGCGGGCGGTTCCCCTGACCACTGCTGAAAAGACCCTCGAACGGCTGCCCCTGATCGGACAGAAAGCCAGGCGGAAGGTTTCCGCCACCAGGGCCGCCAATGAGAAGCTGTTCTACTACGGAGAGATCTACGAACCCTACCTGAATTTGAACTGTCGCTTCCTGGTTGATCGGGCGATGGAACTGTACGGGAGCCTGTCGCCCGAAGAACGGCACGAGTTCAACTTCGACGTGACGCAGTTGAACTGGCGGCACTACATCCAGAATGTCCACATCCCCGGGGTCAAGAAGTACATCCTGAAAATGGAGGGGGCGGGGACGCTGGAGTTGCCGGCGGTACAGCCCGAAGCAGGATTTCCCGCCACCATCGGTGAACTCATCCGGCATTCCGCCCAACGCTGGCCGGAGCGACCGGCCTTGCAGGTGAAACGCAAGGACAAATGGGTTCGCTTCACCTATCGGGAGGTTTATGAGCTGTCGCGGCAGGTGGCGGAAAACCTGTTCCGGGTGGGTTTGCGGCCCGGGGATCGCGTCGTGTTTTTCGCCGAGAATCAGCCGGAGTGGGGCATCTGCTACTTCGGCGCCAATGCGTTGGGTCTGGTGGTGGTTCCGCTGGATGCGCAGACCTGGCACGCAGAGGTGTGGTCGGTGGCGGCATTTACCGAGGCTCGCGCGATCCTCGCCTCGGCGAAATGTCTGGACCGGCTTCCGGCCGCAGGGTTGGCGGCCAACGAGCACCGGGAGGAGCCGGTGCGATTGCTCAGCCTCGAGCAGTTCGGCAGACCGTTCGAGCTGCGCTCATATCCGCGCAGCACTCCGGCACCGGACGAGGCCGCCCAGTGTGAGCTGCCTGAACAACACCCGGAGGATCCGGTTTCCATCATCTTCACCACGGGGACTGCAGTGGACCCGAAGGGGGCAGTTCACACCCACCGCAGCTTCCTGAACAACCTGCAGGGCGTCCAGCACTACCTGTCGATCTCCGAGGAAGATCGGCTGGTGTCCCTGCTGCCGCTCTACCACGCCCTGGAGTTCACCTGCGGCTTTCTGATGGCCGTGTACCGGGGGGCGACGGTGACTTATGCCCAGAGCCTGAAGCCGCGGCTGATCCTGGAGACGATCCGGGAGACCCGGGCCACCTGCATGTTGGGCGTGCCCACAGTGTTCGCCCTGATTCGCGAGGATTTGGAACGCCGGGTGCTCAAAGCTGGCAAGTCCGGCTTCAAGACCAGTGTCGTGAAAACCTCCCGTGAGCTGAGCCGCTCGCTGGAGCAGACCTTGGGCAGGAATCTGGGCAGGCGCCTTTTCGCCCGGGTCCACAAAGAGACCGGCGGCCATGTCCGCTTTTTTGTAAGTGGAGGCTCCGCTTTGGGCCGCTCCCTGTACCGGGATTTCCGGGCGATGGGAATGCCGATCTACGAAGGATACGGGCTCACCGAAACGGCGCCGGTGCTGACCGTCAATCCCCTGCACCGAAGTCGGGAAGGATCCGCAGGGAAACCGCTGCCGGGCGTTGAGATGAGGTTGTACCGGCCGGATCGTGACGGCATCGGCGAAATCATCGTCCGCACCCCCAGCATCATGAAGGAATACTTCCGCAACCCGGAAGCCACTGCCAAGGCCTTCCGCGACGGCTGGTTTCACACCGGCGACCTGGGGTGGGTCGACGCCGACGGCTACGTGTACATCACGGGTCGCTGCAAGGACGTGATCGTCACTGGCGCCGGCAAGAACGTATACCCCACCGACCTGGAAGCGATCTACCAGCGGCTGCCTGCGGTGGCGGAAATCGGTGTGGTGGGTGTCAAGAGCGGACTGAGCGAGGATGTTCGGGCGGTGGTCGTGTCGGCGCCGGCGCTGCTGGAGGACGGTGGCCTGGAAGGGGCGCGGAAGAAGGTGATGCAGGAGATTCAGGAGCTGGCCCGCGAACTGCCGAGCTACCATCGCCTGCAGTCGGTCCAGCTTCATCCGGGGCCGCTGCCGCGACGCCAAGACGGCAGCCTGGACCGCGAAGCGATCCTGGAGCTGGTCTCTGACGAGCGGCAGGCCCAGCGGCCGAAGATTGAGAAACTGGCCCGTGAAGCAGGACGAAGGGAAACCCTGTTCCGGGAACTGAGTCGCCTCTCCGGTCTGGAAGTGGAACAGATCCACGAAGACAGCAACCTGTATACGGATCTGGGGCTGGATTCCCTGATGGCGGTGGAACTGCTGCTGTTCATGGAGCGGGAACTGGGTCTGAGCATTCCCGACGACCGGGTTGCCGCTTTCCAGACAGTGGGAGACGTACTGGATGAGCTGCGCAAGGGAGGTATGGGAGAACTCCCTGAAGGGTTGCGACCGCGGTTCCCCCAAGTCAGGTCCGCGCTGCCGTTTGACGCCCGGCCGCTGACGGATCGGGCGGTGATGACCGCCAGTTTTTCGCTCATCCGGACGCTGTTCTCCCGGTACTTCAAGCTGAAGGTGGAGAACCAGTCGGCCTTGCCGAAAGAGGGAGCCTATATCATCGCCGCCAACCATTCGAGCCACCTGGATTCAGCGGCGGTAATCTCGGCGCTCAGCCTGGCGATGGGGATCCGGCGGGCCCAGCGGATGCATGTCATCGGTGCCCGGGACTACTTTTTCAACTCCCG
>FWPV01005166.1_pt1 | contig 26442 bp, 23 predicted proteins | sample 2228371 | NCBI WGS metagenome assembly FWPV01 (sample SAMEA103939776, study PRJEB20133) | metagenome
GGCAGGCTACACTTTCTCTGGTCCGATCCCGATAGCCCCTACTCCTCCGAATCGCTCAAGTCAGCCATCTGGGAGCGGGTCTATGAGGACGGCAGTTGGACCCCCAACACCGAGGTCACGGCCTATAACCCGAACCAGGCGATCAACGGCTTTTCCCTGGCGGCCGACGAAAACGGCACGCTGCATCTGGCCTGGAGCGAAGGGATATGGGTCGGTGGGGTCCACACCGATCTGAACATCTACTACCAGACCGGCGATGGGACCGCCTGGGGGCCGGAGGAAATGGTGTACACTTCGCCTTGGGAGAGCCGATACCCGGTCTTGGCCGTGGGCAACGACGGCCCAGCCCTCATCTGGCACGAAGGCCCTTCGCCCGAACGGGATGTCTACTTTTCCTGGCGAGCCTCCCCCGCTCCTGAACTTTACCGAAATTACCTGCCCTACATCGGCAAGTGAATAGTGACTCGTAGGACAACTGCTAGCAGTCGTCCTACTTGTACAATCGCTTGACGGAATAGAGGGTAGGCAGCTACAAAAAATGTCCGCTTGTTGCCCGAATGGTCCCCCCAACCGGGCCAAAACGGCCTTCAATTTTGCTTCCCCTGCCACGGCGTGATATAATGATGCCTGGATTTGTTTACTGCCGAGAAGGCAGAGACCGCTGAGGAAAGGCCGAACTCATTGGCGCTATGTCAAGGCTCTGACCAAATAGCCTCTGCCAGCTCCAGTAAGCAACTATCTGTTCAATTCGCAAAGAGGCGGAAATCCAATGTACATGGAAGAGTCGGCTGGTCCAGCCGAGCGTCTTCCCATACAACATCAAGGAGCCGGTGACGTCACCTGGCCTGTTTTTCGGGACCAGGGGCCTGCCTGGCTCCATGTTGTCTTGCCGGGACGATCGGCCATCCGCCTCAATGCCAGACCCTGATCCAAGGAGGCAGAATTGAAACTGCACGAGTACCAATCGAAACGGATCTTTGCCCGCTACGGCGTGCCCATCCCCCAGGGCGATATAGCCATCATGCCCGATCAGGCGCGGCAGATCGCCGCCCGACTGGGCAAACGGGTCGTCGTCAAAGCCCAGGTGCTGGTGGGTGGCCGGGGCAAGGCCGGGGGCATCCGCCTGGCCAACAACCCCGACGAGGCAGAGCAGGTCGCCGACCAGATCCTGGGGATGAACATCAAGGGCCTGACGGTCAAAAAGGTGCTGGTGGATGAGGCCGCCGAGATCGCTACCGAGATCTACCTGGGCATCGTCATAGACCGCGCCCGCCGCCGACCGGTGATCATGGCCTCCGCCGAAGGGGGGGTCGAGATCGAAGAGGTGGCCCGCGCCACACCGGAACGGATTGTCACGATCGCCATTGACCCCTTCCTGGGCCTCCAAGCCTACCAGGGGCGCGAGCTGGCCTTTGGCATCGGCCTGCGCAAGGAGATGATCGGCGATTTCTTGAAAATCGCCCAGGGGTTGTATACCGCCTTTGTGGAGTGCGACGCCTCCCTGGCCGAAATCAACCCCCTGGTGGTCACCGGCGAGGGTCGGCTTTTGGCCGTGGACGGCAAAATCCTGCTGGACGACAACGCCCTCTTTCGCCACTTTGAGCTGGCCGAGATGCGCGACGCCGACGAGGAGACACCGGAAGAGCAGGAAGCCCGCCGCTATGGCTTGAGCTATGTCAAACTGGATGGCGAGATCGGCTGCATGGTCAACGGCGCCGGCCTGGCCATGGCCACTATGGACATCATCAAACTGCACGGCGGTGCACCGGCCAACTTTTTGGACATCGGCGGCGGGGCTCAGGCAGACAAGGTGGCCGCTGCCCTGCGCCTCATCCTCTCGGACCCCAACGTCAAAGCGGTGCTGTTTAACATCTTTGGCGGCATCACCCGCTGCGACGAGGTGGCCAAAGGCATCCTCGAAGCACTCCGCGAAGTGCCGACGAATGTGCCGATGGTGGCCCGTCTGGTGGGCACCAACGAAGCTGAGGGGCGGCTTATCCTGGCCGAAGCCCAAATGATGACGGCCGCCACTCTGGCCGAAGCCGCCCAAAAAGCGGTGGCCGCAGCGCAAAGCCGTTAACATCCGGGCCTGGAACGAGGAGGATAAAAATGAGCATCCTGGTCAACAAAGACACACGCCTACTGGTGCAGGGCATCACCGGCCGAGAAGGAGAGTTCCATACCCGGCAGATGATTGACTATGGCACCAACGTTGTGGCCGGCACCTCACCCGGAAAGGGCGGCGGCTGGGTGGCCGGCGTGCCGGTGTTCGATACGGTCCGAGAAGCAGTGGAAGCCACCGGAGCCAACACCTCCATCATCTATGTCCCGGCCCGCTTTGCCCCCGATGCCATCCTGGAAGCCACCGACGCCGGCATCCGGGTGGTGGTGTGCATCACCGAAGGTATCCCGGTGCTGGACATGATCAAGGTGCGGGCCTACCTGGACCACACCGAAACCCGCCTGATCGGCCCCAACTGCCCGGGCATCATCACCCCAGGAGAAGCCAAGGTGGGGATCATGCCCGGCCACATCCATACCCCCGGCCCCATCGGCGTTGTCTCGCGCAGCGGCACCCTGACCTACGAAGTGGTCTACGCCCTGACCGCCCACGGCCTGGGCCAATCCACAGCCATCGGCATCGGCGGCGACCCGATCATCGGCACCGACTTTATTGACGCGCTGAGGCTGTTCGAAGAGGACCCCCAGACCGAGCAGGTGGTGCTTATCGGCGAGATCGGCGGCACGGACGAACAGCGGGCAGCCGACTTTATCGCCCACTATATGACCAAGCCGGTGACCGCCTTTATCGCCGGGCAGACCGCCCCACCCGGTAAGCGGATGGGCCATGCCGGAGCTATCATCGAAGGCGGAGAGGGCACAGCCACAGAAAAGATCGCCGCCTTTGAAGCGGTCGGAGTGCGGGTGGCCAGCCATCCGGGACAAATTGCCGATCTGGTGGCACAACTGATTTAAAAAGGCAGAAAGCAGGAGATTTGCCCTCTCTGCTGTAAGCGATTATGAGCAAATATCTTGACAATCAATGCCTGGCCTGGTATACTTGTTTCGAGGCCAACCAACCTGCTTGCTGCTTGACAAGGAGGAAGCGTGACCTACTGGAGACAACCGCTGGACCGTGACCGCGTCCGCGTGCCGCACGGGATCGTCCAGATCATTGAGGAACGGTGCAAAGGATGCGGCTTCTGCGTGGAGTTTTGCCCGCGGAATGTGCTGGTCATGTCCAGACGCACCAACAGCAAGGGCTATCATCCCCCCGAGATCACCGACGGCACACAATGCGTCAACTGCGGGCTGTGTGCTCTGCTGTGCCCCGATTTCGCCATCTATGTGGAAAACGGCGGCCTGCACCCCCCGGACAAGATCGAACCGGTCCACAAAACCGAGGTGAAACGATGATAAAGAAACCGACAAAAGGGCTGTTGACCGGGGAACATTTCATGCTGGGCGACCACGCCTGCGCCGAGGGGGCCATCCTGGCCGGCTGCCGCTTCTTTGCCGGCTACCCCATCACCCCGGCGACCGAGATCGCCGAACGGATGTCGGTTCGCTTGCCGCAGGTGGGTGGCGTCTATATTCAGATGGAGGATGAGCTGGCCTCGATGAACGCTATCCTGGGGGCGTCGTGGGCCGGGGTCAAGTCCATGACCGCCACCAGCGGCCCCGGCTTTTCACTGATGATGGAGAACCTGGGGCTGGGCATTATGCTGGAGACGCCGTGCGTGCTGGTCAACGTCCAGCGGGGCGGCCCCTCCACCGGGCTGCCGACCCTGGTGGGCCAGCAGGATATGATGCAAGCCCGCTGGGGTTCCCACGGCGACTATGAGATCATCGCCCTGTCGCCCGTCTCGCCTCAGGAGATGTTTGACCTGACCATCCGGGCCTTCAATCTGTCGGAAAAGTACCGCATCCCGGTGCTGGTGATGAGCGATGCCGAAGTAGGCCACATGACCGAGAAGGTGGTCATCCCCCCGCCGGAGGAGGTCGAGATCGTGGACCGCCCTATCGTGCTCAAAGGGGATGTGCCACCTGACCACTTTCGCATCTTCCGCGATAGCCCGGCCGGCAACGGCGACGGCTACATTTCGCCCATGACCATCGCCGGAGAAGGGTATCGCATCCACGTCACCGGCCTGACCCACGACGAGCGGGGTTATCCGGTGATGAACGCCCAGGCCCACGAGTGGAACATCCGGCGGCTGGTGAACAAGATCCGTGCCCACCGCAGCGAGATCATCCAGGTGGAGGAACGGTACCTGGACGACGCCGAGGTGGTGGTGGTCTCCTACGGCATCTCGGCCCGGACCTCGCTGTGGCCCATCGAGCAAGCTCGGCAGGAAGGCATCCGCGTGGGCTATCTGCGGCTGATTACGGTCTGGCCATTCCCCGAGGAGCAGATCCGGAAGCTGGCTAAGAGAATCCGCGCCTTTGTGGTGCCGGAGATCAATATGGGCCAGATCGTCCGCGAGGTGGAACGTTGCGCGGCCGGCCAGGCGGCGGTGCTGGGCGCCAATCGGGCCGGGGGTGACATCCTGGAGCCACACCACGTGCTCGATGTTATCCGGCTGGCGGCCGGCAAGATTTCGCCCGATCAGGTCCGAGCTCCCAGTGGGCGATCCCCCTCGCAAAAGGTCAGTGCCACGGCGGCGGAGGAGTGAGACCCATGCCTGAAGAAGAGATGCACCGCAGCGAACGGCTGAAAATGCTGGGCTACGAGCCCCCCGATCAGAGCGACTGGGTGACCGGCCTGCACCCGATGGATGAACTGCTGCGCGGCGAGCGGCTGCCCCACATCTGGTGCCAGGGCTGCGGCCTGGGCACAGCCCTGACCACCTTTATCGGCGCGCTGCAATGGTTGGAAAAGAACAAGGGTTGGGACCTGGACAAGGTGGCCGTGGTGTCGGGCATCGGCTGTACAGGGCGCATCGCCGGCTATGTGCGATTGGACTCGTTCCACACCACCCACGGCCGGGCTTTGCCCTTTGCCACCGGTCTGAAGCTGGCCAACCCGGAGCTCAAGGTCGTTGTCCTTTCTGGCGACGGCGATATTGCCGGCATCGGTGGCAATCACTTTATCCACGCCGCCCGGCGCAACCTGGAGATCACGGTGGTCTGCGTCAACAACTTTAACTATGGCATGACCGGCGGCCAGGTGGGGCCGACCACTCCCCACGAGGCCCGGGCAGTGACGACCCAGTATGGCAACTTTGAGTACCCCTTTAACCTGCCCTACCTGGCAGCCGCCAGCGGCGCGTCGTTCGTGGCCCGCTGGACCGTGCTCCACGCCCGACAGTTAGAGTGGACGTTGCGCGAGGCGCTGGCCCACCCCGGCTTTAGCTTTGTCGAGGTCATCGCCCCCTGCTCCACGGCCTATGCCCGCTGGAACCCGGAAGGGCGTGGGCTGGACCCGGAGAAGCTGGGCCGGCGTGGCCTGGAGATCATGAAATACTATCAAAAAGTGGGCAGAACCGCCCACGGCATCCACCCCAAAGACGCCGAAGTCAAGGTAAACGAAAAGGGCGAGATCGTCGAAATCGTCGAAGGCAAGTTCCTGGATAATCCCAGGCCGGACCTGCAACAAGCCCTTGACGCGCTGGCCGCCAGGGGGGAAAAGTGGTGGCTGGCCGAAAAGAAAGCGTTGGACGAGCGGCCCCACCTGCCGCCGCGGACCGATTACGTGCCGCGCACCGAAGTGCAGTTGGGCGGCTTTGGCGGCCAGGGGATTATCAGCGCCGGCAAAATTATCGGCCAGGCGGCAGCCATCTACGACAAGCTGGAAGCCTGCTTCACCCAGAGCTACGGCCCCGAAGCACGGGGAGGTGCTGCCGGATCGCAGGTGGTCATCTCCAGCGACCCGATCCATCATCCCCATCTGATCCAGCCCACGAGCATGATCATCATGTCGCAGGGAGCCTACAGCAAATATGTCCCGACGCTGGCCCCAGGGGGCATCCTGCTGATTGACGACGGCCTGGTGTCCCTGCCCGACGACCATCGCCAGGACATCACCACCTACGGCCTCCCGGCCACCCAGCTCGCTGAAGAGATGGGCAACAGCCGCGCTGCCAACACAGCGATGCTCGGCTTCTGGACGGCCATCGTCGGCACGGTGAGCAAGGAAGCGATGCGCCAGGCCGTGGCCGAATCGGTGCCGGCCAAGACGGTGGATTTGAATTTGAAGGTGTTCGATGTGGGATATGAGAGGGGGTTGCAGGTAGTAAGTGGCAAGCGTGAAGGCACGAAAGATGAGCAGAGTTGAGCAGGCAGTTGCCTGCTTACAAGAAGGCTTTAGTTGTTCCCAGGCAGTGCTGTCGGCCTATGCCCCCCAATTTGGCCTGGACCGAGAGCTGGCCCTGAAGGTGGCCGGTGCCTTTGGCGGAGGCATGGGCCGTCTGGGTGAGGTCTGCGGCGCTGTGACTGGGGCGCTTATGGCCATCGGGCTGAAGCATGGCCGGATTAGAGCAGACGATGAAGAAACCAAAGAACAGGCATACGCTCTCGTTGTCGAGTTCGCCAACCGGTTTCGGCAACGGAACGGCTCTCTTTTGTGCCGGGAACTGCTCGGCCATGACATCGGTACCCCCGAAGGCCGCAAGTATATCCAGGAAATGGGCATTTCTGCTGCCCTCTGTCCCAAGCTGGTCCGAGATGCGGCCGAGATCATCGAAGAAATATTGGTCTAAAGCACCAGATATCCCTGCTCAACCAAAAGGTGGTCGAGGAGTAGATTTGTGAGCAAAGGAGCACTGATTGTTGGCGGCAGCGTAGCCGGCATCCAGGCAGCCTTGGACCTGGCCAATTCGGGAATCGAGGTCCACCTGGTAGAACCTTCGCCCTTCCTGGGCAACGGGGGGGCGACCACCATTCCCCACCACCTGCTCAACGCCCGATTGCTGGAGGTGGCCAGGCACCCGAACATCACCCTGTGGACCAACACGCGCCTAAACCGCACAAGCGGCGAGGCGGGGCGTTTTCAGGTGGAGCTGCGCCAGCATCCCCGCTACGTGGACCTGACCAAGTGCACAGCCTGTAAGGAATGTCTGAAGGTCTGCCCGGTGACGGTGCCGGGGACCGATCACAAGGCTATTCACCTGGTCGAAGGCGCTCAGCCCGGCTGCGCCGTTATTGAGAAATTGGGCAAAGCACCCTGTTCCAACACCTGCCCGGGCGGTATCCACGTCCAAGGCTATATCGCCCTCATTGCCCAGGGCCGTTTCCAGGAAGCGCTGAACCTGATTCGCCAGGCCATCCCCTTTCCCGGCATCTGCGGGCGCATCTGCACCCACCCCTGCGAGATCAACTGCCGCCGCGCCGAGGTGGACGAGGCGGTTGCCATTCGGCCGCTAAAGCGGTTTGTCGCCGATTGGGAGCTGCAAGCAACAAACGGGCAGGAGCCAGAAATCCCCAACATCTCCCCTCCGGCGCCTGATGCCCAGCGGGTAGCTATCATCGGCGCCGGCCCGGCCGGCCTGGCTGTGGCCGATAGCCTGGTCCGCAAAGGCTACCGGGTGACCGTCTTTGAGGCGCTGCCGGTGGTTGGGGGTATGATGGCCGTGGGCATCCCCTCTTACCGGCTGCCCCGCGACGTGATCCGGCGCGAGGTGGAGCGGATCGAGCGGCTGGGGGTCGAAATCCGCCTCAATACCCCCATCGGCCCCGGCGGTCAACACACGTTGGATGATCTGTTCGAGATGGGATACCAGGCGGTGTTTATCGGCGTGGGAGCGCACCAGAACCACAAGCTGCGCATCCCCGGCGAAGAGCTGCGGGGGGTGGTCGCCGGCATCGAGCTATTGAAGGCCATCAACCTCTCTCACCAGACCGACGATCCGCGTTGGCAGATGAAGGTGCTGAGCTATCTGTTGGGCGGGGTGGCCACCCGCGTGGCGATCATCGGCGGCGGCAACACGGCTATGGACGTGGCCCGCTCCCTCAAGCGGCTGGGGGTGGACGATGTGCGGATTCTCTATCGCCGCACCCGGGCCGAAATGCCGGCCTTGCCCGAGGAGGTCGAAGAGGCCGAACGGGAAGGGGTGCCCATCGAATTCCTGGTCGCCCCGGTGCGCATCCTGGGAAATGATCAGGGGCGGGTGGTAGCCCTGGAGTGTGTGCGCATGAAACTGGGCGAGCCGGATTCGTCGGGACGCCACCGCCCGGTGCCCATCGCCGGCAGCGAGTTCACCCTGGAGGTGGATATGGTGGTGCCGGCCATCGGCCAGTCACCCGACCTGTCGTTCCTGGGAGAAGGGCATGGCTTTGCCATTACCCGCGAGGGCACTTTTAACGTGGACCGGGTATCGTACATGACCAACCGGCCGGGGGTGTTCGCCGGCGGCGACGCCATTACCCAGCCGGTGTCGGTCATTGATGCCATCGGCTCTGCTCGCCAGGCAGCCGCCGGCATTGATGCCTACCTACGAGGGGTTTCGTCTGAGGAGATCCCTGTCTCGGCCCGTGAGGTGCCGATTGCCCGGCGGGAGCTGACCCGCGAGGAGCTAACCCCCATACCACGCCATCCCGTGCCCACCATTCCCATGGCCCGCCGCCTGCACAGCCATGCCGAGGTCGAATTGGGTTATGATGCCGAAACGGCCATGGCCGAGGCCCGACGCTGTCTGCTATGCGGCCCCTGCGCCGAATGCCTGGCCTGCGAGGCGGTATGCGAACCCAAGGCCATCGTCCACAACCAGCAGGAACGCATCGAGTCCCTGGAGATAGGGGCGATCATCTGGGCAGATGGAGCGAGGGGCAAGAAGCAGGAAGCGGGAGGTCAGATCAATGGAGAGGACCGGGAGGGGATCTATTATGCCCGGCCGGATGATCCCCTGGCCGGATCGGCGGCAGCGGCGCGGGCGATGATGGAACTGTTCACCGAGCGACGACCAACTGCCGCGCCAACGCCGATGGTCAGCGCGGCAGGCGCAGCCCGCATTGGCGTGTTCATCTGCCGGTGCAACGGCCAGATCTCGGACATTGTAGACACAGCCGCGGTCGAGGCCCAGGCGCGGGCATGGCAGGGGGTGGTCTACAGCCAGGTGCTGGCCCAATCCTGCTCGCCTGAAGCCGCCGATGCCATCTACCAGGCCGTGGCCGACCAGAGCCTGAACCGGGTGGTGCTGGCCGCCTGTTCCTGCTGCGCGGTGGACCAGGTATGCTATAGCTGCACCTACCAGCGGGTACGCTGCAAAGACAACCTCCTGGGCCGGCATTTCGACCGGGGCAACCCCCTGTTCGAGTTCGTCAACATCCGCGAACAGTGTGCCTGGGCTCACGATGACGATCCGGCCGCCGCCACTGCCACCGCTTCGGCCCTGATCGCAGCCGCCGTGGCCAAGACGCGGCTGTCGGTCGTGCGCCCACGCGTCTCGCTGCCCCTGGAAAAAACGGTGCTCATTGTGGGCAGTGGGCCGGCGGCAACCATCTGCCAGGGGGCGCTTTCGGCGCAGCGCATTCAGGCGCTGCGGCTCAAGACCGTTCCCCGGCAGATTCGCCAGACACCCGGCCACTTTACCGTCATGCACAATGGAACAACCCTGTGGAAAGGTTCGGCGCTGGTGCTGGCCCCGCGCGATGCCCAAGAGCACAGCCAGATCAACGCTGCCTTCGATACGCCGGGGCGGCAGCCCCGCACCCACGATGAGTGGGGATGCGCCGATACCCACCGCCCCGGCATCTTTATCTGCGAGCCGACGGTGGACCCCATGATCGCCGGCATGGCCGCCGCGGCGCGGGTGGCTGCCTGGCTGGGCCAGGAACATGTCTGGCCCGAGACACTGGCCGCCATAGTTGACCCCGATCGCTGTCGCGGCTGCGGCGACTGCGAGCAGGTGTGCGAATTCGGCGCCATCCAGCTCCAGGGTGAAGGGGAAAAGCGGGTAGCCTGGATTGACCCGGCGATCTGCCGCGGCGGCGGGGTGTGCGCCACCCGCTGCCCGGCCGGAGCCATTATCACCAGCCATCCGACCAGCGCCCAGATTGAAGCGATGCTGGAGGCGATCCTGATCTGAGCGGCAAGTTAGGGTAACCTGGAGAGAGAGCATGGCGGAATCTGAGCCACGAGTCGTTATCTTTACCTGCAACTGGAATGCCCACCAAAGCCTGCAAGAGGCCGGGAAGCAGCACCTTTCTTACCCGGCCGGTGTACGGCCGCTAAAAGTGGACTGCCTGGGGCAGGTCGGAACCAGCACCATCTTGCAAGCCTTCCAGAAAGGGGCCGACGGGGTGATGCTGGTCGGCTGCCCGCCGGAGGAATGCCATTATGAGTTTGGCAGCCGTCGGGCAATGGAGCTGTTCGAGGAGGTGCGTCGCCTGGCCAGGCTGCTGGGGTTCCGGGAAGAGCAACTGGCTTTCTATCAGGTGCACGCAGGTGAGGGACCGGCGTTGATTGAGGCGGTGCGGGCGTTCGTGGCACAGCAACGATGAGTACCCTGGCTTGCTGCTACAGGAGGGCGTCGTGAAAGAGGTCCTGGTCATCGGGGGCGGGATCGCCGGCATCCAGGCAGCGTTGGACCTGGCCGAGCAAGGGCTGCGGGTCCATCTGGTGGAACGCATGCCCAGCATCGGTGGGCGGATGGCGCAGCTCGACAAGACCTTCCCCACCAACGACTGCTCGACCTGCATCCTGTCGCCCAAGATGGTGGATTGCGCCCGCCATCCCAACATCGTGCTGCATACCTACTCCCAAGTCCAGGCAGTGACGGGCGAGGCCGGGGCGTTTCAGGTGCGGGTGCTCAAACGCGCCCGCTATGTGGACGAAGATCGGTGCACCGGCTGCGGCGAGTGCGCGCTCAAGTGCCCACGCCGGGTGCCCGATGCCTTTAACCTGGGGCTGAGCCAACGGCGGGCGATCTATCTCTATTTTCCCCAGGCGGTGCCGCTGGCAATGACCATTGACCCGGAACAATGCACCTATCTGCTGCGGGGCAAATGCGGTTTGTGTCAGAAGGTATGCCCGGCCGGGGCGATTGATTTCACGCAGCAAGATCGGGAACTGACGCTGGAGGTGGGGGCCATCGTCGTTGCCACCGGCTACGACTTTTACGACCCGACGCCCCTGGGCCAGTACGGCTATCGGCGCTATCCCAACGTCATTGCTGCGTTGGAATATGAGCGGCTCATTAGCGCCTCCGGGCCGACGGGCGGGCACCTGCTGCGCCCGTCGGATGGGCAGCCGGCCAAGACCATCGGCTTTGTGCAGTGCGCCGGTTCACGGCACGTCCGCCACAACCGCTATTGCTCGACGGTGTGCTGCGTCCACTCGACCAAAGAGGCGGTGCTGGCCTGGGAGCACGATCCTGAGACGCGTTCCTACGTATTCTATACCGATTTGCGGGGTTCGGGCAAGGGGTTTCGCGAGTACATAGACCGGGCCCAGCGCGATTTTTGCGTTACCTTTGTTCACGGGCGGGTGGCCCAGATCCTGGAAGATAGCAACCACAATCCGGTGATCAGGTACGAGGATGCGGCCACCTCGCGTCCGCAGCGGATGACGGTGGACCTGGCGGTGCTGGCCGCCAGCCTGGTGCCGCGCCGCGACATGCCGCAGCTGGCGGCGGTGCTGGGCATCGAGCTGGACGAGTTCGGCTTTGTCCGCGTAGACCCGTTCATCCCGACCGATACCAGCCGGCCCGGCATCGTGGCCTGTGGCTGCTGCCTGGGGCCGGCCGATATTCCGCAGTCGGTGGCCCAGGCCAGCGCCGCAGCGGCCCGGGCAGCCGAGGTTGTGCTGGGCATCGAGGGGAGGGAATGACAGGCCGTGTTTCGTAGCCTGATGCCGGAAGAGGCTCAACAACCCAAAAGGGAAACGCCGCGCATTGGGGTGTTTGTCTGCCACTGTGGGCACAACATCGCCGGTTATCTCGACATACCGGCCCTGGTCGAGTCGGCACGGGCGCTGCCCGGCGTCGTCGTGGCCACCGATAGCCTGTTCACCTGCTCCGACGCCGGGCTGGCCGAGATCCGATCTGCCATTGCCACCTACAACCTGAACCGGGTGGTGGTTGCTTCCTGCACGCCGCGCACCCACGAGCCGCTGTTCCAGGCGACCTGCGAGGCAGCCGGGCTCAATCGCTACCTGTTCGAGTTCGTCAACATCCGCGACCAATGTTCGTGGGTGCACATGCAGGATGGGAAGCGGGCAACACAGAAAGCTCAAGACCTGATCCGCATGGGTGTGGCCAGGGCCGCCCTGCTGGAGCCCCTGGAGGAGGCCGAGTTGCCGGTCCAGCCGGCGGCGGCGATCATCGGCGGGGGGATGGCCGGCATGACGGCCGCCCTGAGCCTGGCCCGCCGCGGCTTTGCCGTGACCCTCATCGAGCGCGAGCCCAAGCTGGGCGGGCTGCTGCGCCATCTCGACCGGCTGTACCCTACTATGGCCAGCGCCCGGGAGCTGGCCGAGCGCCGCGTGGCCGAGGTGTGCAACGAACCACGCATCGAGGTCCTGACCTCTGCCGAGGTGCAAGAGGTGCGGGGATATATCGGCAATTTTGAGCTGATCGTGCACACCAGGCAGTTCGGTATGGATGTGGATCTGCCTGTGCAGGCCGGCGTTATCCTCATCGCCACCGGCGCCCAGGAATTCAAACCGGTGGGCCGCTACGGCTACGGCACCGACCCCCGCGTCCTCACCCAACAAGAGCTGGAACAGTGGCTGGCAGCAAGCAGCCAAGCCCCGCCCCGCCCCGGTCAAAAATCCAACTCCAAAAATCTAAAATCGGTGGTCATGATCCAGTGCGTGGCTGCCCGCGACGAGACGCACGCCTATTGCGGGCGCGTCTGCTGCCTGACGGCGATGAAGAACGCCATGCTGCTCAAAGAGCGCAATCCGCAGACCGAGGTCTATCTCCTCTACCGTGACATAGAAGTGCATGGCACCCACTTTGAGGACTATTACGGACGGGCGCGCGACCTGGGCGTCATCTTTACGCGCTACACACCCCAAGACCCGCCCCAGGTGGCAGAGGGGCAGGTGACCGTCTACGATGAGCTGCTAGGCGCATGGCTGGGCATCCCCTACGACCTGCTGGTGCTTTCAACACCGCCGGTGCCCAACCCCGGTGCCCGCGACCTGGCCCGGCTGCTCAAGGTGCCGGTGGACGAGTATGGTTTCTTTCTGGAAGCGCACGTCAAGCTCCGCCCTCTCGACTTTGCCACCGATGGCATCTTTTTGTGCGGCAGCGCCCACTGGCCGGCCCACCTGGACGAGGCCATCAGCCAGGCGCTGGGCGCGGCAGCGCGGGCGGCGACGATCCTGTCCAAGGAACAGGTCCGCGCCTCCGGCGTGGTCGCTCGCGTGGATGAATCCCTGTGCCGGGGTTGCCGGCGCTGCGCCGAGGGCTGTGAGTTCGGGGCTATCGAGTTCGTGGATCTGCCGCAGGCGATGGGGCTCTTTTTCCGGTCAACCAACCAACCCGCCGTCCAGACTGTGGCCCGGGTGAACCCGGTATTGTGCAAAGGGTGCGGGGCTTGTGCGGTGATATGCCCCACGGGGGCTATGCAGGCGGCGCATTTCACCAGCGACCAGGTGATGGCAATGGTGCACGCAGCGATGGAGGTAAGATGACCGATTTTCAGCCCAAGATCATCGCCTTTGCCTGCAACTGGTGCTCCTACGCCGGAGCCGACCTGGCCGGGGTAAGCCGTATCCAGTACCCACCCACCACACGCATTATCCGGGTGATGTGCTCCGGGCGGGTCAGCCCTCTATTTATCCTGGAGGCACTGCGCGCCGGCGCCGACGGTGTGCTGGTCACCGGCTGTCATCCCGGCGATTGCCACTATATCTCGGGCAACGAGAAGGCGGAGCGCAATATCGAGCTGACCCGTTCCCTGATGGCACTGCTGGGCATCGAACCGGAACGGCTGCGCCTGGAGTGGATTTCGGCAGCAGAAGGGGCCAGGTTCGCCCAGGTAGTGAGCGAGTTTACGGAGCAGGTCCGAGAGCTGGGGGCGAATCAACTGGTGGCGCGGTAGCCAGGGCTGGCAGAATGTTGAGGGCCCAAGACCTAGAACCACTCGGAGGATAAACTTGATCAGGGAATGACTGCTCACCTATAGCGACCGAGGTCATGCCTCAAGGGCCGTTAGCCGGGCGTCCTCCTGCGAGGACGCCCCAACCGAGCAGGTACGACTACAGCATGATGACTTGATTTTGTCAAGGAAGGGAGACCACCTTCACCATGAACTTTCAACCTATCATCCAGCGAACCCGCGCCTACCTGTGCCTGGACTGCGGCAAGTGCACTGGCAGTTGCCCGCTGGCGCGGGTGGACCCGGAGTACTCGCCGCGCCGCATCGTCGAGCGCGTGGTCAGCGGCGAGGCCACGGCTGTCATGGCCGATCCGCACCTGTGGATGTGTATGACCTGTGGATTGTGCAGCGCCCGCTGCCCGTCGCACGTGGACTTTGCCCGGTTCATCGTCGAAATGCGCACTGAGGCGTTTCAGGCCGGGGAGCGGGGCATCTATGCCCACAACGGCATCCTGCAAGAGGTCATGCGCATCCAGACACTGAACGTCCACCAGGACCGCACCCGGTGGCTGACCGCCGACATGCAAGTTGCGGAGGAGGGAGAGTATTTTTATTTTGTGGGCTGCCTGCCCTTTTTCGACATCATCTTTGCCGATCTGGGGGTCCAGGCATTGAACATCGCCCGCAGCGCCGTGCGATTGCTGAACCGGGTTGGGATCGCCCCCATCGTCAGCAATGCCGAACGGTGTTGCGGCGCCGACCTGCTGCTGGCCGGCGATGTGGCCAGCTTTCAGCGGCTGGCAGAGCTGAATGTCGAGACGATCAGGGCCAGCGGGGCCAGGAGTATAGTTTTCACCTGTGCCGAATGCTACAATGCGTTCAAGAACGACTACCCGGCCTTTGTGGGCCAGTTGCCGTTCGATCTGCTGCATCTGACCGAACTGCTGGCCGACAAGATGGCAGGCGGCGAGCTGGCCCTCGAACCGCTGCCCGGCCGCGTGACCTATCACGATCCATGCCGCCTGGGCCGCTACCTGAAGGTGTACGAACCGCCACGCCAGGTCATCTCCGGTGTGCCGGGCCTCGAGCTGGTGGAAATGGAAGACAATCGCGAGCGCGCCATGTGCTGCGGTTCGACGGCATGGGTGAACTGCAGCGGCTGCTCCAAGCTGATCCAGCGCGAAAAGCTGCGCCAGGCGCGGGAGACAGGCGCACAGGTGATGCTGACCACCTGCCCCAAATGCCAGATCCACCTGACATGCGCCGCGCGAGACCTGGAGGCCGGTCAGACGGTCAAGGTGGAGGATGTGACCAGTTGGGTGGGGCAGGCAGTAAAATGACAAACAAGAGTGCAGGGCGACGAGAGTTGACGTGGGACGACAAGGGTGATATACTTACAGTGTAAGTACATCGGGAGAGAAGGAAATGGCCGTGATGCGAAAAATTTTTAGGACGGGTAATAGCATGGTCGTCTCTCTGCCCAAAGAAACTCTTGAGGATTTGCATCTCCAAGAAGGATCTGTGGTCTCTGTTGATTTCAACAAGGAGCAACGTCATATCATCATCGCGCCGGTAGCCGTTGAACTTTCCGGCGTGGATCAGGAGTTTGCCCGGCAGGTGGAGGAGTTTATCAAGCAGTATCGCCCGGCATTGGAAGCTCTGGCACAGCGATGAGGTACCTCACCGCCCAGCAGGTCCTGTTCCTGCACGCTCGGTTGATTGCCGAGACAGGGGGCAGTTACGGCGTGCACGATATTGGCCTGCTAGAATCGGCGGTGGCGCGCCCACAGGCTACCTTTGGGGGTGAGGACCTGTATCCCGATATCTTTTCCAAAGCTGCGGTTCTGATGCAGCCGCTCATCTGCAATTATCCCTTCATGGACGGCAACAAGCGAGTCGGGATTGCGGCGGCGGGCCTGTTCTTGAGGCGCAACGGCCGGTGGCTGACGGCCGGTAACGCCGAATTGGAGTCGTTTACTCGGCACGTTGCCGACGCTCAACCGGACGTGGCGCAGATCGCAGCCTGGTTGGAGGCGCATTCAAGGAGAGAAGGCGATGCCTGAGATCATAGATGTAGGCCGCCTGGACCCCGGCTTCCGGGCCGAAATCGCCGCCGAGCCGGGGGGAGAGCGCTTTCTGCGCTGCTTCTCGTGCGGCACCTGCGTGGCCGGCTGCCCGGTGGCGGGACGGACGGAAAAATATAACCCACGGCGCATCGTGCGCATGGCCCTGTTGGGCATGCGCCAGGAGGTCCTGAGCAGCGAGTTCGTGTGGCTATGCTCGACCTGCTACACCTGCTACGAACGCTGTCCCCAAGACGTGCACATCCCAGAGCTGATGAACGCTATCCGCAACATTGCCGTGCGCGAGGGATACGTGCCACCGGCCTTCCGCCAGCAGGCGGAGCTGCTGCGCGACCACGGTCGGCTGTACGAGATCACCGCCTTTGAGAACGAGCGCCGGGCAGAACAAGGCCTGCCGCCCATCCGGGAACAGGCCGACGACGTGCGGCGCATTCTGGTGCAGTGCGGGGTGGTAAAAGAGGTAGAAAAAGCATGAAATTTGCATTGTATCTGGGCTGTACCGTGCCGGTGCGGGCCATGAACTATGAGCTGGCCGCCCGGCGGACGGCGGAACGGCTGGGCTTCGAGTTTGTGGACGTGGAGGGCTTGACCTGCTGTGGCTATCCGGCCAAACCGCTGAACTGGGAAGCGGCTCTGCTGATGGCAGCCAACAACCTGGCCCTGGTCGAGGAACAGAGGTTGGAGATGTGTGCCCTGTGTAGCGCCTGCACCAGCACCCTGTTGGAAGCCAACCATCGCCTCCGGCAAGACGAGGCGCTGCGAGCCCACATCAACGCCCAACTGGCCAAGACGACCGGTCGGCGCTACGAGGGCACGGTGCGGGTGCGCCATTACGCCCGCATCCTCTACGAGGAGATCGGCCCGGAGCGGTTGCGCCAGATGGCGACTGTGGATCTATCGTCGTATGGCTTTGCCGCCCACTACGGCTGCCACTACCTCAAGCCGGCCCACCTCCACGCCGGCTTTGACGACCCGGAGAACCCCCACACCCTGGGCGACCTGATCGAGGCCACCGGCGCCCGGCTGGTGCCCTATGAAGAAGAGGAGGAATGTTGTGGCGGAGGGATCCTGGCCATTGACCCAGAAACGGCTATGGCCATCGCCCGCAGCAAGCTGGAGCATGTCCATCTCTCCGGCGCCGATGGCATGATCGTCATCTGCCCCTTTTGTGATATCATGTACGAGATCAACCAGCGCAGCATTGAACGCCAGTTCGGTGTGACCTATCATCTGCCGGTTCTCTACTACCCACAACTGCTGGGGCTGGCTTTGGGCTTCACACCAGATGAGTTGGGATTTCGGATGAATCGGATTAAACTAGATATTCTACATTAGATATTGGAGGTTAGAGGATACAGATGAAACGCACCATCGTGGTTATTGGTATGGGCTATGTCGGCATTCCGGCTGCGGCGCTGCTGGCCGACGTGCCGGGCCACACCGTTATCGGCATCCAGCGCCGTTCGCGGCGGTCAGGGTGGAAGATCGACTGGATCAACAGCGGCAAAAACCCGTTCGAGGGGGATGAGCCGGGCATGGACGAGCTGATCGCCCGCGTCGTCCTGGAGAAAAAGACCTTCCGCGTGACCGACGACTTTGCGGTGTGCAAACAGGCCGACACCATCCTGATTGACGTGCAAACGCCGACCGACACTAACCGCATCCCCGAGTACCTGAGCTTGCGCACGGTCAGCGCCCAGGCAGCCCAGCACCTGCAACCGGGGACTCTGGTGGTCATCGAATCCACCGTCGCCCCCGGCACCACCGAGCGGGTGGTCAAGCCGATCCTGGAGGAGGGGTCGGGCCTGAAGGCCGGCGCAGATTTCTACCTGGCCTTCTCCTATGAGCGGGTGATGCCTGGCAAATTGCTGGAATATATCACCGACTTTCCCCGAGTGGTGGGCGGCATTGACGAAGAGAGCACCAGGAGGGCGGTGGAGCTATACAAAACCATCGTCCGCAAAGAGATTACGCCGACCAGCGTGTTGGCCGCCGAGCTGGCCAAGACGATGGAAAACGCCTACCGCGACGTGAACATTGCCTTTGCCAACGAGATGGCGCGCGTCTGCGAGGCGATGGGGGTGGATGTGTTCGAGATTCGGCGGCTGATGAACGCCCGCCCCGACCGGAACATGCACCTGCCGGGCGCAGGGGTAGGCGGCCATTGCCTGCCCAAAGACTCGTGGCTCTTGAAATTCGGCGTGGATACCTATGGTGCCTTCCCCGTTCCGCTGCGGTTGACAACGCTGGCCCGGCAGATCAACGATGAGATGCCGCTGCACCTGGCCGATCTGACGGTAAAGGCGTTGGTCGAACAGGGGGTGGCCCTCGAAAGGGCCAGGGTCGCGGTGCTGGGCGTGGCCTATCTGGAGGACTCGGACGATACGCGCAACACACCGGCTGTGCCGGTCATTGAGGCGCTCCAGGCCCAAGGCGCCCAGGTGGTGGTCCACGACCCTTACGTCCGCGAGCTGGAGGGCTATGAGCTGACCCGTAACCTGGAGCTGGCCCTGAAAGACGCAGATGCGGCGGTTCTGGTCACCCGGCATCGCCAGTACTACGACCTGGACCTGGCCTGGCTCAAGGGGATCATGCGCACCCCGATCCTGGTGGATGGCCGCAATGTTTTCCATGCGGCAACCGTGCGGGCAGCAGGCTTTAGCTACAAGGCGATCGGCAAGGGGGGTTGATCTCTATGCAGACCCGGTGTATAATCGGGATAGCAGGGCAAGATGCTCTACCAAGACACCAGGTGTCTTGGTGGTGAGTGGAGAACACAGTTCTATTCCACCGGATCAACCCGGAAGAGCGGAACTTTACGAGGAGGAACAAGTTGCCAATAGAAAATCTGCGCATCGGCGTATTTGTGTGCGATTGCGGCTCGAACATCGCCGGACCGGTGGACACCGAGGCCGTGCGCGAGTATGCCGCCAGCCTGCCCGACGTGGTTGCGGCGGTGAGAAACCGCTATACCTGCGCCGATCCGGGACAGCAAGAGATCCAGCGGGTCATCCGAGAGCACAACCTGAACCGCGTCGTCGTGGCTTCTTGCTCGCCAACTTCCTATGAGGTGATCTTTCGCCAGTGCATCGAAGGGGCCGGCCTGAACCCCTACCTGCTGGAGATGGCCAACATCCGCGAGCACTGCTCGTGGGTCACCCCCGGCGATCGGGAGACGGCGACGCGCAAGGCGCAGGACATCGTCAAGGTAGCGGTGGCCCGTGCCCGGTGGCTATACCCCCAGACGGAGGAGCAGATTTCGGTCACCCCCGGCGTGTTGGTCATCGGCGGCGGAGTGGCCGGCATGCAGGCTGCCCTTGACCTGGCCGATGCCGGGCACAAGGTCTATCTGGTGGAAAAACAGCCCTCCATCGGCGGGGTGATGGCCCAACTCGACAAGGTTTACCCGGACATCGAATGTAGCATATGAATTCTCGGCCCCAAAATGATGGATGTCGGTCGGCATCCAAACATCAAATTGCTGGCCTATGCCGAGGTCGAGGATATCAAAGGCTACGTGGGTAACTTTCGGGCGCGCATTCGCAAAAAGGCCCGCTACGTCCGCGAGAATGAATGCACCTCCTGCGGCGATTGCGCCGCCGCCTGCCCGGTGGTCGTGCCCGACGAGTTTCAGATGGGCCTGGGCAGCCGCAAGGCCATCCACATTCCCTTCCCCCAGGCGGTGCCGGCGGCCTATCTGGTCAAAGCCGAGGAATGTCTGGGGCAGAACCCCATCGCCTGCGGCAAGTGTATCGAGGCTTGCGAGAAAAAATGCATTGATTTCGATATGCAGGACGAGATCCTGGATGTCGAGGTAGGTGCCATCATCGTCGCCACCGGCATGGACGTCTACGATCCCACGGCCCTGGATGAATATGGCTACACCCGCTTTCCCAACGTGGTCACCAGCCTGGAGTTCGAGCGGCTGGTCTCCACCGGCGGTCCCCTGGGAGGCCACTTTGGCCGGCCCAGCGACCTGAAACGGCCCAGGCGCATCGGCTTTATCCAGTGCGTCGGTTCGCGGACCCAGGACCCGGCGCGGGGCAACCCCTACTGCTCCAACATCTGCTGCATGAACACCATCAAGGAGGCGCAGTATGTCAAAGACAACTATCCCGACACCGACATCACCGTCTTTTACATGGACCTGCGCGCCTTTGGCAAAGGGTTCGAGGAGCTGCTGATGCGCAGCAAGATGAGCGGAGTGCGGTACATCCGTGGGCTGCCAGGGGAGGTGCGCCAGGCCCCCGACGATGGCAACCTGTGGGTTACCGTGGAAAACACCACTGCCAACCGCTTGGAAACCCACGAATTCGACATGTTGGTGTTGGCCGTGGGCGCCAGGCCGGCCACTACCACTGAACCGATCCGCCAGATGGTTAGCCTGTCCAGGTCGCCCAGCGGCTTTTTGAAAGAGGCCCACGCCAAGCTGCGCCCCGTGGACACCCCAACCAAGGGCGTCTTTATCGCCGGGGCCGCCGAAAGTCCCAAAGATGTGCGCGAGAGCGTCACCCAGGCCAGCGCCGCCGCCTCGCGGGCCAATATCTTGCTGAACAAGAGCAAACTCAGGGTCGAGGCCATCACCGCCGTGGTGGATGAGGACCTGTGCAAGATGTGCGGCCAGTGCGCCGAGGTGTGCCCCTTTAGCGCCATCAAGTGGGAAAAGAAGCAGGTGGCCCGCGTGACCACCGCTGCCTGTGCCGGATGCGGCACCTGTGCTGCCGAGTGCAAGTTCAACGCCATCCAGATGCGCCACTTTTCCGACCAGGCTGTCTATGCCCAGATTGACGCCATTTTGGAGGAAAACCCACTGCAAAAGATCGTCGCCTTTGCCTGCAACTGGTGCTCCTACGCCGGGGCCGATACGGCTGGGGTAAGCCGCCTGGCTTACCCACCCAACGCCCGCATCATCCGCACCATGTGCTCCGGGCGGGTTGACCCCGACTTTGTATGGTACGCCTTTCGCAAGGGCGCGCCGGTGGTGTTGGTCTCCGGCTGCCACTATGTGGACTGCCACTACATTGACGCCAACCGCAGCACCATGCGGCGGCTCGACGGCCTGTGGGACGGCCTGGAAAAGGCCGGGCTGCGCCCCGACCGCCTTCTCCTGGAGTGGTGTTCTGCCGCTGAGGGGGCCCGCTGGCAGACGATCATGATGGAAGCAGAGAAAAAGCGCCAGAGCGTAACGCCGGAAGAGGTGGAGCGGACCCGTGCCGCCCTGATGGAGGCCAAAGTACCCAGCCCGCGCAACCCCAAAGAAAGTGACGAGAACCAGAAGGCGGCGTTCGCCTGCCTGCGCTGTGGGCAGCAATGGACCGGCATTTTTAGCGCCAACGTGGAACGCACCTGTCCTAACTGCCGATCCAACAGCGTGCGCTGGCTGAAATAAGGGCCCATCCCAAAAGCCGGCGGCGCCGTGCTTTCCTGCCCCGCGTCACACACAGCGCCAGGGACCTATCCCTGGCGCTGTACGTATCTGTTTACCGCCTCATAAAACCGGCTAACGCCTTAACCCGGCCCCGACTCTCCGACCGGCCAGCTCTGCCACAATGAGGGGGGGCAGACCTTCCCGGTTCTGCTCATTGACCAGGAATAGCACCTGTTCCACCGCTCTCAAGCGGCCCTGCAGCTCGGCCAGAAGAGAGTCGCGGACCACAACCAAGGCCCGGTTCACCTCTCCGGCAGCCAGCCGGGGCAAGATCGGGGCCAGGCCGATGCCCTGCCACAGCTCCAGCTTGCCGATCTCGTCCACAATGAGCAGGCCGCAGGTGTTCAGGGCCGCTTCGACAACGCCAACCGCCCAGGCCAGGGCTGCAGCATCGAAGGAGTAGGGGCCGATGGCCGGGCCGCCCAGATCGCGGTCGGTGCGGGCCAGGGTGCGGCGCTCACCGGTGCCAACATCCACCCCCCAGATGCCAACCCGCCCGCAGTGGCCCGTGATCGCCGGGGCCAATAACCCCCCGCAGATCAGGCCCTGCTGCCGGGCCAGGTCAACGACCCGCCGAGCGACGGTGGTCTTGCCCACACCCACCGCGCCGGTCAACAGGCCGATCCGGGCTTTTGTCATCCCTCCCGCTTCCCGACCTCCTGCAGCCACTCCTGCGGCACCAGGCACAGAAAGCGCAAGATGTCGTCGCCGGTGTTCTGGAACTGGTGCAGATCGCCGCCGGGCACAAAAACTGTGCTGCCGGGCCCGATGGGCACCTCCCCCTGTTCGGTTTTGGCGACACCCCGACCCGCCAGCACAAAGACCTCGTGCTCCCACCAGTGGCTGTGGTAGGGCGAAGCATAGCCCGGTTGCACCTCAAAGACGCGCATGTTAAAGTGCGGCGCTCCCTGGTCTGGGCCGATGACAACCCGCATCGTCACCCCGTCAACGGCTGGCTGGGCTTCCACTTCCCGAAAATCTCGAACCTGAATCATGTCATTTCTCCTTGAAACCAAGATATCCAACGGATGGTGGTCGCAATCAGTCGCCGGCCAATGCCTTGGTAGCTGTTCTTTTCCATCAGCAGATCAGCAAACTGGCGGACTATGGCCGGGTTACGCAGGCCCAAGCGGTAGCATAGCCGAGGAAACCGGTAATAGGTGCCGGAGACCAGGGCTGCCGTCGCCAGGCTGTGCCCGATCTCCCGCCACACGGCCCGCTCGTACCCCGACAGATCGTCGCGGAGAACGGCCTCTGCTGCCAGACGGCCGCTGGCAAGGGCATAGCGAATCCCCTCGCCGAACAGGGGGTCCACCAACCCGGCGGCATCGCCTACCAACAGGCAGCGCCGGGTAGATAGCTTCTCCTGGGGTTGCCTCGACCACCAGGGCCAGGGGGGAGCCCGGTAGATAGGGAGGGGATGGCCACGAATCCGCACCCCATCCAGGTTGATGCCCAGGCGGGAAGCCTCCTGTCGCAACACCCGATGCAGGTTCACCCTCCCCGGCCGGAAGCGGGCCACGCCCACCGAGAGGTGGTCGCCCCGGGGAAAGACCCAGACATAGCCCCACGGCAGCCCCCCCAGGGCAAAGACTGCCTGCCCGCCATATTTTTCTCGCAAAGCAGGATCGCCATTCAATGGCACCTCGGCCTCCAGGGTACCGCCAAGCCGCCGCGTGCGGCGCAAGCCCAACATCCGGGCCACGGTAGAGGCTGCGCCATCAGCGCCGACCAGATAGCGTGCCGTGAAGGTCCGCTCCCCTGCTTTGACCTGAACCCGGTCGGCGCTTTCCGTCACCCGGTCCACGGCCACGCCTTCCTGCACTTCCGCGCCCGAGCGGTCCAGCAGAAATGCATCGAACCTGCTGCGCGCCACCATGACGACCGGACGGTCGGGCAGTGGCATATCCACCGCCGGCAAGCCGGGAAAGGTAAGACGGACGGCAGTCGGGGCGGCCTGGATGACACCCTCGAAACAGAAAGGAAAACGCTCCAGAGCGGGCCGAGGAATGGCCCCACCGCAGGCTTTGTAACGCGGCAATCGGGCCTTTTCCAATACCAATACCCGTAGCCCGGCCCGGACCAGGTGATAGGCAGCCGCAGAACCGCCAGGCCCGGCACCGGCGATGATGGCGTCAAAATCGGGTTGTCTCATTCTGCCATCTGAAAAGTCAAACCCTGATCAGTCGCATCCACGAAAATCTTGGTCCCACGCTTGGGGTCGGCGGCCAGCAAAAAGTCGGCCAGCGGCTCGCGCAGGTGGCGGCCAATGATGCGCCGCAGTGGGCGAGCACCCCATTCGGGATGGTCGTTCTGGGCCAGCATCCAGGTGCGGGCCGCTTCGCTCACTTCCAGGCCCACCCCTCGCGCTTCCAGCAACTTGGCCTCCTTCTTGAGCATCAGCCCCAAGATGAGCCGCAGTTGCTCCGGGGTGAGCGGGTGGAAGAGAACGATCTCGTCCAGGCGGTTGAGGAATTCGGGGCGAAAGGTCGCCCGCACCGCGCCCATGACCAGCTCGCGGGCCCGGTCGGTCAGCACCGGCTCATCGAGATACTCGGACCCCAGGTTGCTGGTCATAATGATCACCGTTTCACTAAAGCTGGCCGTGCGGCCCTGGCCATCGGTCAGGCGGCCCTCCTCCATGACCTGTAAGAGGATATCCAGCACGCGGGGATGGGCCTTTTCCACCTCGTCGAACAAGATGACAGTGTAGGGCTTTTGGCGCACGGCATCGGTGAGCTGTCCTCCGCTTTCGTAGCCAATGTAACCCGGCGGCGCGCCGATGAGCCGGTTGACGGTGTGTTCCTGCTGGTATTCGCTCATATCCAGCGTGACCGTCGCCTCCTCGTTGCCGAACAGGAATTCGGCCAGGGCTTTGGCCAGCTCGGTCTTGCCCACACCGGTTGGCCCCAGGAAGAGGAAAGAACCGATGGGCCGGCGAGGGTCCTTCAGGCCAACACGGGCCGTTTTGACCGCCCGGCTGACGGCCAGCACCGCCTCTTCCTGGCCGATGATGCGCTGATGCAGGTGCTCGACCATGTGGGCATAGCGGCTGCGCTCATCGGCGCCCAGCCTGGCGACGGGGATGCCGGTCATCAGGCTGGCGGCCAGGGTCACATCGTCGGCGTCGAGCCGTGCATCAAAGGTCGTTTCCAGGCCACGGGGCAAGGCCAGGCGGGACTGAGTCCCCATGCGCAGCAGGGCACAGGCGCGGTGCAGCAACTGCAAAGCGCCGGCGGGCAACACCGCTCCGGCCAGGTAGCGCTTGGAGAGGGTGGCCGCCGCGACCAACGCTTCGTCGGCGATGGTCAGCTCGTAGTCGGCCTCGATGTGAGGCTTGTGCACGCGCAGAATCTCGACCGCCGTCTCGTGGTCCGGCTCTGGCACCTTGAGCAGGTGGCTGTGCTCGGCCAGGGCCGAGTTGGTCACCAGCCGCGCCTGGTAGTCAGCCTCGGTGGTCGTGCCAATGACCACAACCTTGTCGTCAAGAAAGGCGCGTTGGACATCGGCCTGGGCTTTGGGAAACTCGACCTGCAGGGCGGTCCCAAAGAAACGATGGATATTCGGTAGAAACAGGACGCCGCCCGCCGCTTTGCGCCGCCCGGCCTGGACCGCCTGCGCGGCGTCGGTCAGCAGGGCCGGTTCGGCGATCTCGACCACCGAACAAAGGTCTTTCGGCCCTTGCCCCTCGGCGATGAGCAGCGCCAGGCTGTGGACCAGGGAGCGTTTGCCCACGCCCGGCAGGCCGACCAGGATGACATGTCGGTCGCGGGCCAGGTTCAGCAGGTTGAGCAGGTCGCGCAACAGATCCTGGCGATAGCAAACCGGCTGAAGCTGGCCGTCGCGGGCCAGGGCGACCAGGTCGCGGGTGGTGGTCTGGCGGGCCAGGGCCGAGTCGGACAGCAGGGCGCTCAGGGCGCGGGGGGTGATGCCCCGCTGTTGGAGCAACCCGGCTGTCGAGACGCCCGCCTGGCTCATGGCCGCCAGGGCATCTTCGGTGCCGACCCAGATTTCGTCACGGGCGCGGGCGATGGCCCGCCCCTCGTCCAGCACCGTCAGCATCTCGTTGCCCAGGGGCACCCGGCTGCCATCCTGGGCTACGAAATCGAAATCCACGTCGGCAGCGCGCCGGGTCCGAACCTGGTCTTCGACGGCGCGGGTCAGTTGGTCCAGCCGGAAACCTCGTTCCTCAGCAAAGCGTTTCAACAGGCCATGGGCGGCATACTCCTGGTTATCGAGAAAAGCCAGCAGCAGGTGCTCGGGCATCATCACCGTCTGGCGGAAGCCGCGCATGACCGTCGCCGCCTGGTTGAGGGCGCGGGTCAGCTCTTCGGATGGAATGTTCGGGTTCAGGGTTCCCATGCTGCGTTTTCTCCGTGTTCAATCCCATGCAGAACGGGCAATCCGTTTAGATTGTAGCATCGGGCTGATGGTTTGTCAAACGCTACCAGTATACCCAACGGAAAGTGAGGTAGAAGCTAGTGTGGATCTTCATGGCCGGCGCTTCAGCAGTGCCCAGTCCCAGGCCGACGATGCGATCGCTGGGTGCGCCCCCCACACTGACGGCGTAGGAGCCCAAGGTATTGTACATGGGAAAGTTCACGCCCCAGTCAGGGGGAGGGCGGTCCTCAACCGGCAAGACCTGGCTTTCGCCGGTCCACTGCACCACCACCGGCTGGCCCACCACCCGCCGGCCATATATGTCCATCACCTCAACGTAGATGCTGTGCTTACCCGCCGACTCGCGCTCGTTGGTCCAGCGGGCCTCCACCAGCCGCCAGTAGGGTTGACCTGGGGCCACGGCGGCCGGCTCGACGCGGACGCCCAGGGCGTTCAGACGCGGGTCCCACCACAGCGGCGGCAGCGTCGGGCGCGGCGTGGGCATTGGGGTAGGCGTGGCGGTGGGGGGACGGGACCGCGGGCGGCGCGTCGGCGTGGGGGTGG
>FWPV01005167.1_pt1 | contig 26439 bp, 28 predicted proteins | sample 2228371 | NCBI WGS metagenome assembly FWPV01 (sample SAMEA103939776, study PRJEB20133) | metagenome
CACACAGTTTACCTGTCCCTCCTCTCTTTCGCGATCTGCGCCTGAATCCCGTTTCCTGAGGACCGGGCCGCGGCGGCCGCGGCGTCCCCGTGCCGGCAGGCAGGTTTTAGCGCCAAAGTCGCCTTGTCTGGCTCAATCGTTGGCGGGCACTTTGCGCAAACAAGCCGCCATGGGGAGGCACCCGGGGTTCATCAGCGGAAACGATTGGTCGATTCTATGGCGGCGCACGATGGTGGCGCACACAGTTTACCTGTCCCTCCTCTCTCTCTACCTCATGGCCAAGGAACTCGCGGCCAGGGCGGAGGACTTCGGCGTATCCATCAGCGTGGACTACGTGCGGCGGATCCTGCGCATCATGCCGCCCCTGCAGGCCCCGCGCCACAAGATGGCCAGATGGTCTGACTTCTGGCAGTTCTACTGCCTCAACCCGGGCATCATGCCGTTCTCCAGGGATCCGGCCAAGCGCACAGCTGCGCGCGCCCCGGGCCTCGCCCTGGTCCGGGAGGCCTGATGGCGCCGAAAGGGCAGCTGGGCCTCGAACTTTTTCCGGGGCCCCGCGACAACTTGGGAACTCAAGACCCGCCTCGAAACCACGCTGAACCGGATCAGGCAGCTGGAGTCCCGCGCTCCTGGCGAACACTGCTCCCTCCAGGACTTCCTCTCACGCGAGGAGTTGGCCGAACTCGCCTCTCTCCGCGCCGCCGCCAAATCCATCCGCCAGCGCCTTCTCGAAACCCCGTCCTGCCCTTCTGTCAGACCCCGGCAGCATCCTTGCAAGGCCCCGGAAGCACCCCTTCCGGGGCTTCCTTTTTCCTGTGGCTCAACCACTTCCGCGACCCTTTTCTCGAGTTTCTTCGCAAGCCCGCGCCTTTTTTTCTAAGTCCTTGATATTCAGTCCTTTACTTGCCTTTGCCCACATATTCCCGGGTTTCTTCGCGAAACAAAACGGGTTCGCGCCAAGAAAGTGGCGGAGAGAGAGGGATTCGAACCCCCGGTACCGTTGTCGGCACACCTGATTTCGAGTCAGGCACAATCGGCCACTCTGTCATCTCTCCGCGGGGAAGGCATGCATTGGTGGGAATGGCATCGGGCAAGGCAAGCCAAAGTCGCGGTCGGGGGCCGGCGGCAGGGAAGGCCGGTTAAAGTGTCAAAAGGTGCTTCCCATAATGGAGGACAGCGGTTAGAAGGGGGTGGAGATGGAAAGTCTGGTGATACGCTTGGCCCCGCACTACCAAGTGTACAACGCGGATGAGGAGCGGCCGTATTGCATGAACTATCGCAACAGCGACGGGGAATTGGCGGCCACGCGGTTCACCTACGACCATGCCGGGCGCAACGATCACGCTTTCTACCAGCAGATCAGCGGCGGACGTTCGTCGCGCAGCGTGCATGAGTTTGAGGCGGACGGGCGGATCGTGCGCAAGCGGCGCACCTACAATGACGGGCGCACTGCGACCGAGGTATTCCGCTATGACAGCGCGGGGCGGCTGGTGGAGGAGCTGTTTGAGGATTCGGATGGGGCGAAGGGCACCACCCGGTACGAGTACGACGCCGCTGGGCGCGCCGTGCGGATGCTGTGCGAGGCGTACAAGGGGTGGCTGACCGGGGTGATCGAATTCGAATTCGACAGCCTGGGGCGGCGCACGCGGGGTCGCATCTTGTATGAGGGGACCCCGCGGGGCAGCATAACCTACACGTATGACCGCCGCGGCAACCTCACGCTCGAGCACTGGGACCTCGGCGATTGGAACCAGACATTCCATTACATCTACGAGCCGGCCGCTTGAGAAGCCGCTCACAAAGCCACGAAGCGCTCCAAGTGGGGCCCGGTGGCGGGGCGGCTTGGAGCGCTGGTGGCATTTTGCGGCGGATCAAATCAGCTGCAGCGCATCGACATCGAGCAACTCGGTGAGCTGGGGGTCCCACGGGAAGGTGCGGCGCTGTTCAAGCAGATAGGGCATGAGGCGCGTGACGTTGGCGGTGAAGTACCAGATTTGGTGGCGGAACTGGTTGTGCAGGCGCTCGACCGGGCAAGGGGCCGGGCCGCGAATCTCGACTCCGCGCTCGTGCAGGCCGGGGCCGACCCGCCGCAGCCATTCCCTTGCGTAGAAGGCGACCTTCTCCTGGCTGGGTCCGCGAATCAGGTGGTGGATGAGGTGGCGGTAGGGCGGGTAGCCGAACTCGCGCCGGTGCGCGAGCTCCTCGTCGGTGAAGCCGTCGAAATCCTGCTGGCGGGCATACTGGATGGGCGGCGCCGAGGGCATGCAGGTCTGGACCACCACCTCGCCGGAGCGGTCGCCGCGGCCGCAGCGGCCGGCCACCTGCACCAGCAGTTGGAAGGTGCGCTCCGCGGCGCGAAAATCGGGCAGGTGCATGGAGATATCGGCGTCCAGCAGGCCGACCAGCGTGACGTTCGGGAAGTCCAGCCCCTTGGCGATCATTTGGGTGCCGACCAGCACGTCGATGCGGCCCTGGCGGAAGGCGACCAGCTGCTCGCGGAAGGCGTGGCGGCGCTTCATCGTGTCGGCGTCGATGCGCACCACGTTGGCGCGGGGCAGCAGCTTGCGGGCGACGGCCTCGATCTTCTGTGTGCCGGACCCCTTGTAGTGGATTTTTGGCGACCGGCACTGCGGGCAGGCGGCGGGCACGGGCGCCTCGAAGCCGCACATGTGGCAGCGCAGAACGCGTTCGTGGATATGGTGGGTCAGGGTGATGTCGCAATGGTCGCAGAGGGCGACGTAGCCGCAGTCCGGGCAGTGCAGCGAGGCGTCGTGGCCGCGCCGGTTCAGGAACAGGATGACCTGCTCGCGGCGCTCGAGGCGTTCCTGCATCTTGTCCACGAGCAGGCGGGAGAAAATACCGCCCTTCTCGCGGCGCATGTCCACCACGTGGATGAGCGGCAACTGGCGGTCGTCGACGCGCTTGGTGAGGCGGTTGAGGCGGTACTTGCCGGTGCGCGCGTTGTGGAGGCTCTCGAGCGACGGGGTGGCGCTGCCCAGCACGCAGAGGGCGCCGTTGAGCATGGCCCGGTAGACGGCGACATCGCGCCCGTGGTAGCGCGGGGCCTCCTCCTGCTTGTAGGCCGGCTCGTGCTCCTCGTCGACGATCAGCAGCCGCAGGGCGCTCACCGGGGCGAACACAGCCGAGCGCGCCCCCACCACCACCCGGCTCTCGCCGGTGGCCAGCGCCCGCCACGCGTCGCTGCGCTCGCCATCGGAGAGGTGGCTGTGCCAGACCACGACCTTGTGGCCGTCCGCCTCGAAGCGGGCGCGCAGCCGGCCGACGGTCTGCGGCGTCAGCGCCACCTCCGGGACTAGGAAAATCACCCCGCCGCCGGCGTCGAGGACGCGCCGCATCAGGCTCATGTACACCTCGGTCTTGCCCGAGCCGGTGACCCCGTGCAGCAGGTGCACCCGGAAGCAGCCTGCCTGCAGGCTGGCGGCAAGGTCCGCCTCGGCGGCGGCCTGCTCGGCGTTGAGCGCATGGGCCGTGGCCGCCACCTGCTCGGCGCCGGCAACCGCGTCATTGTAGGCCAGGCGCTCGACCGGTTGCTCGGTCTCGACCAGCAGGCCCTTTTGCACGAGCCCGTCGAGCACGGCCCCGGAGACCTTGAGGCGCCGGAGCACCAATTGGCGCGGCCATGACTCGGCGGCCGCCTGGCGCCGCAAAAAGTCCAGGACCGCCCATTGTTTGGGGGCGCGGCGCGCCAGCTGAGACAGCGCCTGCCCGTCCGGTGCATCCCCGAGACTGATCCAGCGCTCGGCCTTGGCGGCCATGGGCTGCCGGACCACCCGCGGCACCATCAGGTCAAGGGCCTGGTCCAGCCCGCAGCCGTAATAGCCGGCCATCCATTCGGCAAGGCGGATGCCGTCCTCCCGCACGACCGGGTAGTCCTGCTCAACACCGTAAATCTGTTTGAGGCGCTGGCGCGGCAGCGTTCCGTCGTCGCCCTCGCGCACGACCACCCCCAGTTCGACCCGCGGTCCGAGCGGCACCCGCACCAGGCTGCCGGTTCGGGCCTGTGCGCGCAGCGCGCCGCTCACCCGGTAGGCGAGGCCGCGCCCCACCCCGCGCAGGGGTACCACGGTGACCGTTCCCTCCTCCGCCGCTTCCATCCCATCCGTTGTGCAGCCAAGCCCCCCGCCGCGCAACCCTCCGCCGCCCGCCGGCCGCTTTTTTCCGCAATCCCGGGTTGACGAAGTCCGGCCGCTCCCCAATAACCACCACCCTGATCCTGTGAATCAGGGGGCGCGTAGCTCAGTTGGTTAGAGCGCTATCTTCACACGGTAGAAGTCCGCGGTTCGAATCCGCGCGCGCCCACCACGCATTGTGCTGTTCAGGTTTCGCGTGGCGCCGCCCCGCCGGGGACTTTGGAATTGCCGCGGGGGTGCGGGGAATTAGGCAAGGTGGGCATGGACTTGGATGCTGTCGAAATCCACAATGCCGTTCCGGAATACGCCGACCACCTCAATGGCTGGCAACTGCCCCGCTTTCCGCGCGCCGTGCGCGATGCCATGAGCGCCCGGGGCCGCTGGATTGCCGGGCTGTCCTCCGGCGTCGAGGTGCGCTTTGTGGTGGACGGACCGGACTTCAAGGTCACCCTCGCCAATACCGGGGAGGCGACCGACATCACCGTGCGGCGGGGCAGCTTCTGGCACACCAAGCTGCATCTGGAAGCCGGGCAAACCCGCTGCTTCCTGGTCAGCCGTCCGACCGGGTTCGGGACCGTCGAGCGCGTCGCCCTGACCAGCGGCAAGTGGGACCCGGACCTCTGGCGCCTGCAGTTCAGCAATACCGACTGCGCGCTGTTGGACATCGACCCCTTGGGCTACCCCATGCGGCCGCCCAAGCCGCAGGAGAAGCCCTCCCTGCGCTGGCTGGCGTACGGCTCCTCGATCACCAACGCCGACCTGCAGGGCTATGTGTTCATCGCCGCCCAGCAGTTGCGTGCCGACGTGCTCAACAAGGGGATGAGCGGCGCCTGCCACATCGAGCCGGCGACCGCCGACTGGCTCGCCTCGCTGGATTTCGACTTTGCGACCCTCGAGCTGGGCATCAACATGCGCGGCGGCTACGAGCCGGCCGAGTTCGAGAAGCGCGTGCGCCACCTGCTCAAGGCGTTGCGCGGCCGTCATCCGCAAGCGCCGCTGGTGCTGATCACCCATTTTCTTAACCGCGACCACCACGTGGTCGGCGAGCTGTCCCTTGCGGCGCGCCACCAGCTCGCCTACGACACAATCCTGTTGGACATCCACTCCTCCTCGGGCGATCCCAACCTGCACCTCATCGAGGGCACCGAGATTCTGGACGACTTCAGCCTGCTCGGGGCCGATTTCATCCACCCGACCTGGGAGGGACAGGCACGCATGGGGCGCAACCTCGCCGACCGGCTCAAGACCATCCTCATGCTGTGAGCGGGCGCGGGAAAGGGTGAGAGAATGATCACCGCCGAGCGCCCATAAAAACCCGCACGGGAAACCGCCCGGCACGGTGCGCCGGTGACCGTTGGAGCTTTCCCTGCTTTTCAACGGGCAAGGGAAGCGGCTCGGGCGGAACGGGGTTGCCATGGGCGGGCGCCGCCCAAGGCTGGCCGGCATGCGTGTCGTGACCTTGACCGGCAACCTGCTCGCCGAGTGGACCTTTGAGCTTGGGGAAGGGCTGCGCGCGGGCGCCACGCACCGGGCGCGCGCGATGCGTTTCCAGGTCGGCGGCAAGGGGTTCAATGTGGCGCGCGTGTTGCAGCGGCTCGGGGTCGAGGCGCTGGCGCTGGGGTTTGCCGACGGGCCGCTGGCCGACCTGTGCGCGGAGTGGCTCACGGCGCGCGGCGTGGCGCACGCGCTGTTTCCCTTGGAGGGCGGCGTGCGGCCCGGTGTGGTGGTGCGGGTGCCGGAGGCGGCCGGCGGCGGCGAGACCACCTTCCTGGGCGCCGACCTGCCGGTGCCGGCCGCCTCGTGGAAGGCGGCCTGCCGGCGCGCCGCGCAGGAGCGGCCGGACTGGCTGGCCATCTGCGGCAGCATCCCCGGCTGGAGAACCAGCTGGACGGCTCCGTTGCGCGCCGGCTCCCAACCGGCCCGGATTGCGGTGGACACTTACGGCCCGCCGCTGCAAGACCTCGTCCAATTGCCGCTGGACCTTGTGAAGATCAACCGCAGCGAGCTGGACCGGCTGCTGCCCGAATGCGCTGGTAAGGAGACCGGCGCGGCGCTGGAACGCGCGGCGAACCGGTTCGCGCCGCGCAACTGGATCATCAGCGACGGCCCCCGCCCCCTGCATGCCGCGTTTGCCGACGGCGCACGCTACGCGCTGCTTCCGGCCCGCATATCCGAGGTTTCGCCGACCGGCAGCGGCGACACCTTCCTTGCCGCATTCCTGCAGGCGTGGCAACCGGGCTGCGACCCGGCCGCGGCGCTGGCCCACGCGGCCGCCTGCGCCAGCGCCAGCGCCGCCAGCGCCGGCATCGGCGACTTTCCCCTGCCCGTGCCCGAGCGTTTCCAGCCGCACGTGCAGCGGCTCGCCTAAGCGGTGTATTTGGCCTTGAGGCTTTCCACCACCGCCGGGTCGGCCAGCGTGGTGACGTTGCCCAGCGCGCTGCCCGTGGCGATATCCCGCAACAGGCGGCGCATGATCTTGCCGGAACGGGTCTTCGGCAAGTCGGCGGCAAAGATGATTTTCTCGGGGCGCGCGAACTTGCCGATCTTTTCGGCGACCAGCTCGTTGAGTTCGGCGCGCAGTTGGTCGCTGCCCTCGGCGTCGGCCCCGCGCAGCAGAACAAACGCCACCAAGCCCTGCCCCTTGATTTCGTGGGGCACGCCGATCACGGCGCATTCGGCAACCAGCGGATGCTCGACAAACACGCTCTCGAGCTCGGCGGTGCCGATGCGGTGACCGGAAACATTGACCACGTCGTCAACCCGGCCGATCACCCAGAAATAGCCATCGGCGTCGCGCCGGGCGCCGTCGCCGGGGAAGTAGTATTTGCCGCCCCAGTTGCACCAGTAGGTTTTGCGGAAGCGTTCGGGATCGCCCCAGATGCCGCGCAGGATGGACGGCCACGGGCGGCGGATCGCCAGCAAGCCGGCCTCCACCTCGTTGCCGTCGGCGTCCAGCACGGCGGGGTCGATGCCGAAGAAGGGCAGCGTGGTCGAGCCGGGCTTGGTCGGGGTGGCACCCGGCAGGGGGCTCAACAGGATACCCCCGGTCTCGGTCTGCCACCAGGTGTCGACGATCGGGCAGCGGCCACGCCCGACCTTTTCATGGTACCACATCCACGCCTCGGGATTGATCGGCTCGCCGACCGACCCGAGCAGCCGCAGGCTGGACAGGTCGTGTCGGTCGACCCACTGGTCCCCCCACTTCATGAAGGCGCGGATGGCCGTGGGCGCCGTGTAGAAAATGGTGGCCTTGTGGCGGTCGATGATGTCCCAAAAGCGCCCCGGATCGGGCCAGTTGGGCGCGCCCTCATACATCAGCACGGTGGCCCCGTTCTGCAACGGCCCGTAGACCAGATAAGAGTGGCCGGTGATCCAGCCGATGTCGGCCGTGCACCAATACAAATCGTCATCGCGCAAATCGAACACATAGCGGGCGGTGAGGTAGGTGTACACGCTGTAACCGCCGACGCTGTGCATGATGCCCTTGGGCTTGCCGGTCGAGCCGCTGGTATAGAGCAGAAAGAGCAGGTCCTCGGCATCCATCGGCTCGCACGGGCACATGTCGCCGACGGCGGCCGCCGCTTCATCGTACCAGACATCGCGTCCGGGCCGCATCTCACAGGGGAAGCGGTCGCCGCCGCGGTTGCGGGGCACGACCAGCACGTGCGCAACGCACGGGCAGGCGGCCACGGCCTTGTCCACCACGGCCTTCAGCGGCAGCACGGCGCCGCGCCGCCAGCCGCCGTCGCCGGTGATCACCATTTTCGACTGCGCGTCCAGCACGCGGTCCTTGATGGACTCGGCGCTGAAGCCGGCAAAGATCACCGAATGCACGGCGCCGATGCGGGCGCAGGCCAGCACCGCGATGGCCAGCTCGGGGATCAGCGGCAGGTACAGCGCGACGGTGTCCCCCTTGCGGACGCCAAGCGCCTTGAGCACGTTGGCGAAGCGGCAGACCTCCCGCTTGAGGTCGGCGTAAGTCAGCGTGCGTTGGTCGCCCGGTTCGCCCTCGAAGACCAGCGCGCGTTTGGCCGCCAGGGGTCCGTCAGCCCAGCGGTCGACCGCGTTGTGGCAGATGTTGAGCCGGCCGCCGGTGAACCACCGGTAAAAGGGGGCCTCCGATTCGTCCAGCACGCGCTCCCATTCGCGGAACCAGTGCAGCTCGCGTGCGACCTCCCCCCAGAAGCCCTCCGGGTCCTCGAGACTGCGCCGGTGCAGGGCGCGATAGGCGTCCAACGAGCCGAGGCGGGCACGGGCCGCGAAGTCCGCCGGCGGGGGAAAGACGCGGGTTTCGTGGAGCACGGATTCCATTTGGGTCAGTGGGGTGTGGTGGCTCATGTTGCTGTTGACGGTTGGTGGAGGTGGGGCTGGCTCGGGCTCGCCGAGGGCGGGAGGATGTGGCAAGGGACAGACAATTGCGACGCAGGTCAAATAATTTGTCGATTGTCCGGAATTGTCGGATGCCCAGACTTGCCAGCCCGGTAGGTATGGGCATGGTCTGGGCCAATTGTGGAAACGGCCCGGTTTGATTACCACCTGCCGCCCGAGGCGATCGCCCAAGTGCCGGCTGAACGGCGCGACCGGTCACGCCTGTTGCTGGTGAACCGCTCCACCGGCCAGGTGGCCGACCATTTTTTCCGGGAACTGCCCGACCTCCTGCCGCAGCCCGCCACCTGCTTCCGCAATACGGTGAAGGTGCTGCAGGCCCGTTTATGGGGGCAGGGATCCGGAGGCGGACGCGTCGAGTGCCTGCTCCTGCATCCGGCGGCGGCCCCAACCGGCGCCGAGTGGTGGTGCCTGCTGCGGCCGGGCAAGCGGTTCCCGGTCGGCGCCACATTCGCCGCCCCCGGCCATTTTCGGGCGACCGTGCTGGAGAAGAAAGTGGACGGCACCGTGCGGGTCCGGTTCGAACTGACTGAATACGGCAGCGTGCCCGACCTCGCCGCGGCCATCGGCGAAATGCCGGTTCCACCCTACATCCACCGGCATGAAGGGGACCCGCGCAAGGCCCTCGACAAGGAACGCTACCAGACCGTCTATGCCGACCCCGCCAAGCCCTACGCCGCGGCGGCCCCGACGGCAGGACTGCACTTCACGCCCCAGGTCATGGACCGGATGCAGGCCAACGGCCACCGGTTTGCCGACCTCACCCTCCACGTCGGCCTGGGCACCTTCAAGCCGATCCAGTCCGAGCGGCTTGAGTCGCACCTCATGCATGAGGAGTACTATGAGATTCCGCCGGCCACGCAGGAGGCCCTTGAGGCGCGCGACCGCCGGCTGAAGCTGGCCATCGGCACCACCGCCCTGCGGGCGATGGAGGATTACTACCGGTACACCCGCAAGCATGGCCGACCGGAGCCCGGCACCCTGTTTGCCCGACACGCGGATATCTTCATCTATCCTCCCGCCGCGTTCACCACCGACGCCTTGCTGACCAACTTCCATCTGCCCCGCTCCACCCTCCTGTGCCTGGTGAGCGCCTTCCTCACACCGGGTTCCACCGACGGGATCGAATGGCTGTTGCAACTCTACCAGGCCGCCCTCAAACGCAATTACCGGTTCTACAGTTACGGCGACGCCATGCTGATTCTGTAACCCCCATGGGCCGAACCGCAGACCTCGACTTCGAGACCCTGGTGGCAAACCACTACCAGGGACTGTACAAGTTCGCCTGGACGCTCACCAAGTCCGAGGAGGAAGCGGCAGACCTGACCCAACAGACCTTCCTGATCTGGGCCGAGAAGGGCCACACCCTGCGCGACCCGGAAAAGGCCAAATCCTGGCTGTTCACCACGCTGTACCGCGAATTCCTGCGCCTCAACCGGCGCGCGCAAACCGTCACGGCGATTGACGATGAGCTGCTGCAGGCGCAACCCGATGCCGGACTGGTCGACCGCGTCCGCCACATGGAGGGCAAGGAGGCGCTGGCCGCCCTTGAGGAACTCGACCCGGTGTACCGCGAGCCACTGGTCCTCTTTTACCTCGAGGACCTTGCCTACCGCGAGATCGCCGAAGTGCTCGACATCCCGATCGGAACGGTCATGTCGCGCCTTGCCCGCGGCAAATCCCAGTTGAAGAAAATCCTCGCCGGAAAATTGCGGAAATAAAGTCCGGCCGCCGCGACTCCCAACTCCGAAACGCCATGACCGACCGCGAACGCATCCAGAACCTCCTGCTGGCCTACCGGCCGGGCGAGGGCCTTGAGGCCGACCCGGAAGTCGCCCAAGCGCTGGCGGCTGCCCGGGAGGATGCGATCCTCGCGGAATGGCTGCAGGAGGCGGCGGCCTTCGATCGCGCCTTTGCCGACCGGGTCCGTGCGGCGCCGGTGCCGGAAGGGCTGCAAGGCGCCATTCTGGCGGCGGTGCGGGCGCGCCCCTCAGGCAGGGACGCGGCATCCGCGGAGGACACCCAGCGGGGGAAGGTGCTGCGCTGGTTCCACCCGGCAGCCTTGGCCGCGGCCGCCGCCATTGTCATGCTGCTGGCCCTGTCCTTCACGTTCTGGCAGCGGCCAAACGCAAGCGGCGCCCCCATGACCGCCCAGGCCTCTTTCGTCCCCGAACAGCTGGTCCAAACCGCGCTTGCCCTGTACGCTTCGATGCGGCCGGCTTACCGCAGTCAGGAGGGCGGCGAAATCCGGCAATATCTGGTCACCCATGGCGGGGCCTTGCCCGCCAAACCGCCCCGCGGCTTCTGTTGGACCAAGACCTATGCCTGCGGCGTGGTCGAGACCCAAGGCACACGGGTCACGCTGATTTGCTTTGAGGCTCCCGACCGCACGCATTCGATGCACCTGTTCACCTTTCCGCGGTCGGCCTTCCCCGGCCTCGAAATTCCCGCCCGCCCGCAGGTGCAACGCACCGGACCGGCCTGCTATGCGGCTTGGGCCGAGGATGGCCAAATCCACGTCCTGTTCTCCGACAACGGGGAAAAAAATTTGCGCGCGGTCCTGGAAATCTGATTCGTCCCGCCTACTGTGGCGGGCTATGAAACAGAAATCCATCCTCGCACTGGCATTCATCACAGCGATTGGCGCGCCTCTCGCGGCGGAAACAGTCGTCTACACGATCGACCCGGTCCATTCGGGCATCCACTTCAAGATTCGCCACTTCATCAACCGGGTGCCCGGCACCTTCGGGGCGTTCAGCGGCGAAATTCATTTTGACAAGGCGGCGCCGGAGAACAGCAAGGCGGTGGCCACGCTGCAGGTGTCCAGCATCGACACCCGCAACAAGGACCGCGACGCCCACCTGCTCAACGAGGATTTCTTCAAGGCCGACCAATTCCCGCTGATTGAATTTACCAGCACGGAGTGGGTGCCGACCGGCGAAAATACCTTCAAGGTGAAGGGCCTGCTCAAAATGGTCGGCAGGGAACAGCCGGTGGAATTGGACGTGACCTTTCTGGGCGAGGTCGAGGGCCGCGGCGTGATCCGCTCCGGCTGGGAGGGCACCGCCAAAATCGACCGCACCCTATGGGGCATCACCTACGGCGCACCGGCGATCGGCAACGAGGTCCAGATCGAGCTCAACATCCAAGCCCATCGGGAAGCATCGGCCGGGTGACCAAATATCAAATTCGGCAGTGAAACCCCACGGAGTCGCGGGGGAGGCGGAGCTGTGAAAACTGCGTGTGCCCCGTGACTCCGTGAGAGATTCCAAGGCCTACTCGGTCGAGGTCTGCGTGCCGCCCTGGAGCGCGCAAAAGAACGCGTGCCAGGCGAGGGTGGCGCACTTGACCCGGGCCGGGAAGCGCCGCACGCCGAGCAGGGCCGCCAATTCACCGTCCTCGCTCATCGTCAGGTCCGGACCGTGCGGCTGAAGCGCGTGCAGCACCCTGTCGGCAAGGGCTTGGGCGCGCGCAACGGGCAAGCCGCTGAGGGCCTCGGTCATGAGCGAAGCGGAGGCCTTCGAGATCGCGCAACCCTGGCCTTGGAAGCGCACCTCGACGATCCGGTCCCCCTCCAGCCGCACGCTGACGCTCAACTCGTCCCCGCACATGGGGTTGCGGCCGGCGGCCGTGTGCGTGGCGTCCGGCAACGGCCCAAAATGGCGCGGCCGCTTGTTGTGCTCCAAGATGATCTCTTGGTACAGCTCCTCCATCGAAGGCATGCCGGCAGGCTGACGCGTCCGGCCATGCCGATCAAAGCCAATTTTTCGAACTTGGGTCAGAGCGGTTCCAGGCGAATCCCGCCCGGCGCGCGGCTGTCGGCCTCAACGATGCGCCAGTGGACCGGTATGAGCCGGTTGCCCGGCATCCAGACCTCGCCGTTCAAGTTCACATCCCGCAGGCGTGTGTTCCAACCGGCGGCAGCCAACTTCTGCAGCACCAGCCCCAGCCGCTCCTGCCAAAAGGCCGCGTCGGTGGCGACCCGGTCGAGAAACTGGTTGTAGTCGGAACTGGTAAGCAGGCCGGGACGCACGGCCCCCAAGTCCAGCCGCAGACCGGTGACCGTTCCGGAATCGATCTCGATGACCCGGGTGAGCGGGCTCTTCCACAGCGGGCCTCGCACCTCGAGGGACGCGATTTCCGCGCCGACCCCGTCTTCAAGAACAAACACCCGGCTGGCGCGCAGGCTGGCCAGCCCCACCTCGACCGACTCGATCTGCCACTTGCGGACCGGATCGCGCGCCAGCAGCTCCTTCACCAGGGCCAGCTGCCAACCGGAGTTCAAGAGCAACAGAATCGCAAAGGCGATGCCGGCGGCGACCAGCGCCAGCAGCAGTTTGCCGAACAAGCGGATCAGGCGGAGCATAAGCACCTCTCGATGGCCGCCAAGGCTGGGCGATCGAATCCGATCCGTCGATGGAAAAACCCGCGGGCGCAATCTCTCCCAAGGGCACGGAGACTCACAGCACCGGGAGCATTCAAAAAAGGGAATTCCCGTGCGCTCCGTGGCTCCGTTAGAACCATCCGGCTACGCGCGAGGGCCAGGCGAGGGGCCTCAGTCAGCCCTGCAGCGCCTCGAAGATGCGCTTTTCTTTGACCTTGTTGGCGGCCTTGCCGACGCGCTCGCGCAGGTAGTACATGCGCGCGCGCATGGTCACCGACTCGCGGTCGACCTCGATTTTCTCGATGCTCGGGCTGTGCACCGGGAAGACGCGTTCGACGCCTTCGCCGAAGCTGATGCGGCGGACCGTGAAGGTCTCGTGGATGCCGCTGCCCTTGCGGGCGATGACAATGCCCGAAAAAATCTGGATACGCTCCTTGTTGCCTTCCTTGACCCGGGTGTGCACGCGCACCCCGTCGCCGACCTTGAAGTGATCGCGGCCGGGCTGCAGTTGCTCCTTGGTGATTTCGGTGATGAGAGCGTTCATGTTAAGTGTCCTTTCTTGAAAGCAAATCCGGCCGGCGGGCCCGGGTCTTCTCAAGGGCGCGCTCCTGGCGCCACCGCTCGATCTCCCCGTGATTGCCGGACAGAAGCACCTCGGGAACCCGCATCCCCTCGAAAACGACGGGCCGCGTGTATTGAGGAAAGCCGAGTAACGTGCGGTGGAAACTATCCTGCGTCAAGGACTTTTCCGTTCCCAAAACCCCGGGAATGTGGCGGCTCACCGCATCGACCACGACGGCCGCCGGAAGGGTGCCGTTGGTGAGCACATAATCGCCGATGCTGATCTCGCGATCGATGCGGCTGTCGCGCACCCGCTGGTCGATTCCCTCGTAATGGCCGCTGACGAGGATCAGGTGTGGCCGGCGCGACAGCTCGACGGCCAGTTGCTGGGTGAACGGCTCACCGTCGGGAGTCAGATAAATGGTGAGCGATTCCGGCCCCTTGACCGCGTCGATGGCCGCGCACAACGGCTCCGGCTTGAGCACCATGCCGGCCCCGCCCCCGAACGGGCGGTCGTCGGTAATCTGCCACTTGCCCAAGCCCCAATCGCGCAGATTGTGCACCCGGATGTCCACCAGCCCGCGCTCGCGGGCCCGCCCCAGCATGCTTTCGGTCAGAAATCCCTCCAGCATCCCCGGAAACAGGGTGATGATGTCGATGCGCATGGGCGGGGACCACGGGGGATACAAACAATGCGGCCCGGGCGCCGCTTGGCCGGCGCGCGGGCCGCGGAAATCCGCCTTACTCGGCGGCGGGCGCCGCCTGGGCACGCCGCCGGGCGCGCTTGATCAGCGACTTGACCGTGTCGGAGGGTTGCGCCCCCACCCCGAGCCAGTAGTCGATCCGCTCCAAATCGAGGACAACCTGCTGGTCTTGACTCTTGTTCCTCGGATCGTAGGTGCCCACCTTCTCGATGAAGCGCCCGTCCCGCGGGGAGCGGACATCGGTGACGACCACCCGGTAGTACGGAACATGCCGGGCGCCGCCGCGTTGCATTCGGATTCTGACTGCCATCTGCCTGAAACGGTTGCTGCGGTTTGCGGAAAGGGGCCAAGAAAAGGCGCCCCGCTTGGCCCTGTCAAGAGCCGTTTTTCAGGCCAGGCTGCCCTTGGTGGAGGGGACGCGGCCGGCCTTGCGCGGGTTGCGGCGGACGGCGCGCTCGAGGGCGCGGCCGAAGCCCTTGAAAATCGACTCGGCGATGTGGTGCGGCTCGTCGCCGTACAACAGCTCGGCGTGCACGTTGGCGCCGGCGCTGTTGGCAAAGGCCTGCAGGAACTCGCGCACCAGCTGGATGTTGAAGTCGCGCACGTAGGTCTGCGCGGCGGCCACCCGGTAAACGAGATAGGGGCGCCCGCCGAGGTCGAGGACGAAGCGGCACAGGCACTCGTCCATGGGCAGCAGGAAGAACCCGTAGCGGTCGATGCCGCTCTTGTCCCCGGCGGCCTGACGGACCGCCTGGCCGAGGACGATGCCGACATCCTCGACGGTGTGGTGGAAGTCCACGGACAGGTCGCCCTCGGCGCGGATGGACAGGTCAAACTGGCCGTGGTGGGCGAACAGCTCCAGCATGTGGTCGAAAAAGGCGATGCCGGTGCGAATGTCGGCCGTGCCGGTGCCATCCAGGTTGAGGGTGAGGGCGATGCGCGTCTCCGCGGTCGCGCGTTCCACCGATGCTATGCGGGGCTGCTCCATGCTGTGACTTCCGTCAGGAGGGTGTCCATTTCCGAACGGCTGCCGATGCTGATGCGCAGGAACGGCGCTGTCAACGGATGCTTGGCGAAATGACGCACCAGAATGCGGCGCGCCTCGAGGTGGCGGTACAACTCCGCGGCGACATCGGCTCCCGGGCTTCCGCCGGCCCGTACCGGCTCGGCAAACAGGAAATTGGCCTCCGAGGGCGGCACCTGCCAGCCGAGGGAGAGCAGCGCGGCGCGCAAGCGGTCGCGCGTCGCGACGATTTCGCGGATGCGCTCCGCGTAGTACGGCCATGCGCCGAGGGCGGCGAGCGCGCCGGCCTGGCTCAGGCGGTTGACGTTGTAGCTGTCGCGGATGCGGTCGAGGATGGCCACGACCTCGGGGTCCGCCATGGCGTAGCCCACGCGCAGCCCGGCCAGTCCGAAGGCCTTGGAGAAGGTGCGCGTCACCACCACGTTGGGGGACCCGGCCAGCAGGCCAATGGCGGACTCGCGCGCAAATTCGGCATAGGCCTCGTCGATCACCAGCAGGCCCGTGCAGCGGCGGGCCAGCTCGCGCAGCTGGTCCAGCGGGAAGCGCACACCGGTGGGGGCGTTCGGGCAGGTGAGAAACAGCAGGTCGGCATGGGCGGCAGCCAGCGCCTCGAGCGGGAGGGAGAAGCCCTCCCCGAGCGGGACGGAGCAAATGGCGCCGCCGGCCATGGCGGTGATCACCGGGTAAAGGGAATAGCTGGGAAAAGTCTCCACCGTCACGCGACCGGCGCCGCCGAAGGCGCGCGCCAGCAGGTTGAGGAGGTCGTCGGAGCCGTTGCCGACGATCACCTGCGCCGGCGCGAGGCCGTGGAAGGCGGCCAGCGCCTCGCGCAGCGCCGTGCTGCGCGGGTCGGGATAGCGCGGCAGCCGGGTGATTTCCGCGGCGATGGCCGCGTGCACCTCCGGCGGCGGCGGAAACGGCAGCTCGTTGGTGTTGAGCTTGATCCAGCCGGACCCGGAGGGCTGCAGGCCGGGCGTGTAGGGCACCAGCGCGCGGATGTGCGGCTGGCACAGTTCGCGAAGCGGCCTCATGGCTTGGGCGGCGGTTCGAAGCGCGCCTCCAGCGAGCGGCCGTGCGCGTCCAGATTTTCCAGCCTTGAGAAGACCTGAACCACCGGCCGGGCGCGGCGCAGCGCGGCCGGCTGGTACTCGACGACGCTGCTGCGGCGCATGAAGTCGGTGATCTGGAGGCCGCTGCAGAAACGCCCGGTGCCGGCGGTGGGCAGCGTGTGGCTGGGGCCGGCGGTGAAGTCCCCGAGCACGGTCGGCGTGTGATGACCGCACAGGACGGCCCCGGCGGTGCGGATGTCGCGGAGCAGCCGTTTGTAGTGCTGTTTCGCGACGTGGAGCTCGAGGTGCTCGGGCGCGATGAGGTTGGCGACCTCGGCGGCGGCGGCAAGGTCCGGCACCTCGATGAACAGGGTGCGCTCCTTCCAGATTCTGCGGATGGCGGCAGCGTGCCCGAGCCCCGGCAGCAGGCGCCGCACCTCGGCCGCGACCGCGCGCGCCTGCTCCGGACACGTGTATAGGTAATACACGCGCTCGCGGCCGCTGCCGTGTTCGGCCTGGGCCAGCAGGTCGATGGCCAGCCAGTCCGGGCGCGCGGTCTCGTCGGCGATTGCCAGCGCCTCGCTCGGCCCGGGCAGCAGGTCCACCCCGACGGTCCCGAACACCTGGCGCTGGGCCTCGGCCACATGGACATTGCCCGGCCCCATGATTTTGTCCACGGGAGGGATGGTCGCCGTGCCGTAGGCCATCGCCGCGATCGCCTGGGCCCCGCCCACGCGGTACACCTCGCGCGCCCCGCATAACGCCAGTCCGGCCAGCATTTGCGGGCTCACGGTCCCGTCGCGCCCGGCGGGGGTGAACACGGCGATCGACGGCACGCCCGCCAGCCGGGCCAGTGTGATGGTCATCACCGCCGTGGAAACCAGCGGCACCTTGCCGGCCGGAATGTAGATGCCGACGCGGCCGAGCGGGTACCAGCGCTCCCCCACCCTCGCCCCGTGGGGGTTGCGGGCGGTCCACCCGCGCGGCAAGCCGTGCTTGTGGAATTCCCGCACGCAGCGAATGGCCTCGCGGATGCGGGCGCGCTCGTCGGCGGAAAGGGTCCTGGGCGCCGCCCGCAACGCGGATTCGGGAACCCGCAGCCCCGCCGCCGTGCAGTCGAACCCGTCGAAGCGCCGCGTGTACTCGATCACGGCGGCATCGCCCCGGGCGCGGACATCGCGGAGGATGGCCGCCACGCTCTCCCGCACGGCGGCGCGCTCTTCCGGCTCGGCGAGCAGGCGCTGCAGTTTGGCGCGAAACCCGGGATCTGCATAACGGAGCGTCTTCATGGCAATTCCCCCCTCCCCCTCTTACTCCTACTCGTACTCGTACTCCTACTCATACTCCTACTCGTACTCCTACTCCCACTCACCCTCGCCCTCACCCTCCACTGCGCAAATCCATTCGCTGAATCGGACTGGAGGACAGGGCGCATTGGCTGGAAAGAATAAGAGGAGGAGAAGGGTAAGAATGTGTAGGAGTAGGAGTACGAGTACGAGTAGGAGTACGAGTAGGAGTACGAGTGCGAGGGGGCCTTCACTCCCACTCGATGGTGCTGGGCGGCTTCGAGGAAATGTCCAACACGACCCGGTTGACCCCCTTGACCTCGTTGATGATGCGGTTGGCGATGCGCTTGAGCAGACTGTGCGGCAGCTCCGCCCAATCGGCGGTCATGGCATCGACGCTCTCGACGATGCGCAGGGCGATCACATAGTCGTAGGTGCGCTCGTCGCCCATGACACCGACCGTGCGCAGCGGCAGAAACACCGCGAAGCTCTGCCAGACCTTGTAGTAATAGTCGGCGGCCTTCATTTCCTCGATGAGGATGGCGTCGGCTTCGCGCAGGATGGCCAGCCGCTCGGGGGTGACCTCGCCGATGACGCGCACCGCCAGCCCGGGTCCGGGAAACGGTTGGCGCCACACGACGCTGCGCGGCAGGCCCAGCTCCTGGCCGAGCTTGCGCACCTCGTCCTTGAACAGCTGGTTGAGCGGCTCGATGATCTTCAGGCGCATGCGCTCCGGCAGGCCGCCGACATTGTGGTGGCTCTTGATCAGCGCGGCCGGGTTGCCCCCGATCGGCACCGACTCGATCACGTCCGGATAGATCGTGCCTTGGGCGAGAAAGTCCACCTCGCCGATCTTTTTCACCTCGTCCTCGAACACCTCGATGAAGGTGTTGCCGATGATCTTGCGCTTCTGCTCCGGGTCGGTGACGCCCCGCAGGCGGCCCAGGAAGCGGTCGGCCGCCCGGGCCACCACAAGGTTGATGTGAAAGTTCTCGCCGAACAGTTTGCGGACCGCCTCCACCTCGTTTTTGCGCAGCAGGCCGTTGTCGACAAAGACGCAGGTGAGCTGGTCGCCGATGGCCCGGTGGATCAGGGCGGCCGCCACGGAACTGTCCACGCCCCCGCTCAGGCCGAGGATGACCCGCTTGTCACCCACCGTCTGGCGGATGCGTTCGACGGCCATCTCCGCGTAGCCGGACATGGTCCAGTCGCCGCGGCAATGGCAGACGTCGAAAAGGAAATTGCGCAGGATGGCGGTGCCGTGCTCCGTGTGGAACACTTCCGGATGGAATTGCAGCCCGTGAAAGCCGCGGGCCGGGTCCTCGATGGCGGCGTAGTCCGAATTCTCGGTGCGCGCCACGGCGACAAAGCCCGGCGGCAGCCGGGTCAGCTTGTCCCCGTGCGAATTCCAGACCTGGAAGGTCTGCGGCAGGCCGGCGAACAGCCGGCCCGGCGCCGTCACCGTCAGCGTGCCGCGCCCGTATTCGCGCTCCGTGCTGGGCGCCACTTCGCCGCCCAACAGACGACCCAACAACTGGAGGCCATAGCAGATGCCCAGCACCGGCACACCCAGTTGAAACAGGCCCGCGTCCGGCAGCGGTGCCGATGCGGCCAGCACACTGCTGGGGCCGCCGGAAAGGATCACCCCGCAGACCCCCTCCTGACGCAGCTGCGCGGCCGGCGTGTCGTAGCGGTAAACCTTGGAGTAAACCTTGCACTCGCGCAGGCGGCGGGCGATGACCTGGGTGTACTGGCTACCGAAATCGAGGACGGCGATGGTCTGTGGCATCTGGTGCAAGCAGGTGTTGAGGCTCCGGCGGAAAAAATTGGCAGATCAGAAGCGCAGGGACGGGTTCTTGAAACCGCATGATGGGCAGGCGGCCAGCGCACCGCTGTCGCGCACCGTGTAGAGGGTGGCGCACTTGACGCAATGGTGCACCCGGCGCAGCCGCTGGCGGTCATAAAACAGCCGGTCACGCCGGTCATGCCACAGCCAGATCACGGCGAAGAACAACAGCCCCGCGACCAAAAAGCCCGTGATGAACGTCTCAAAACCGACCGTGATCATTTCCGGAAACACAAGAGACGCTCACCCGGGGGTGACGCGTCTCTGCAGCGGCATGGCCGAAGTCGGCGGAACGCTTACTCCTTCTTTTCCGGCTCGCCGGTCCCCGCGGCTGAGGCGCCGGCGGCCGGGGGTTGCGCCGATGATTCCGCGGCGGGTTCAGCCGGCTGGGTCCGGCTGCGCCGCGCCTGCTTGGCATGCCCCTGGTCCTCCGCCGGGATCAGCTGGATGACAGCCATCTCGGCGCCGTCGCTGGCGCGGTTGCCGAGTTTGTAGATGCGGGTATACCCGCCGGGGCGCCGGGCGAATTCCGCCGCACGCTCCTTGAACAAGAGCGCCACGGCGGCCTTGTCGCGAATGCGCGCGATGGCGAGGCGGCGGTAGTGCAGGGCGCGTTCCGGGGTGGCCCCCTGGGCCTTCTTGGCCAGGGTGATGACCGGCTCGATGAACGGGCGCAGGGCCTTGGCCTTGGTCAGGGTCGTCTGGATGCGCCCATGGCGCAGCAGGGCCGCGCCCAGGTTGCTCATCACGGCGGCCCGGTGTTCCTTGGTCCGGCCAAGGATAAATCGGTGCTTCTGGTGGCGCATGGTCTGTGCTGGTTGAAAATTCCGCCGGCTTCCTCAACGATCGGAGCGCGTCTCCAACAGGCGCTCGTCGATCTTCATCCCCAAGCTCAAGCCGAGCTGCTCCAGCTTCATCTTGATCTCGTTGAGCGACTTCTTGCCGAAGTTGCGGTACTTGAGCATTTCCTGCTCGGTCTTCATCGCCAGCTCGCCGACGGTGGTGATGTTGGCGTTGTTCAGGCAGTTGGCCGCGCGCACCGACAGCTCGATCTCGTTGACCGACATGTTCAGCAGCTTGCGCAGCTTGTTCTGCTCCTCGCTCACCTCCGCCTGCTCGCTTTCAAACTCGACGGCCTCCTCGGACACGCGGTCGAACACATCCAGGTGGTGCTTGAGGATCGCGGCCGCATGCTTGAGGCACTCGTCGGGCGTGATCCGCCCGTCCGTCCAAATTTCCAGGATCAGCTTGTCATAGTCGGTCATCTGCCCGACGCGAGTGTTCTCGACGCTGTACTTGACCAGCTTGACCGGGCTGAACAGCGAGTCGATGGGGATGACCCCGATGGGCTGGTCGGGCTGCTTGTTCTCCTCGCCCGATACATACCCGCGGCCGGTCTTGATCTCCAGCTCGGCCACGAGGCGGCGCTCCTGGTCGAGCGTGCAGATCACCTGCTCGGGATTGATGATCTGGATGTTGGCGTCGGGCTGGATGTCCGCGGCGGTCACCTCGCCCCGGCGGCAAACGTCCAGCAGCAGGCGCACCGGCTCCTTCTTGTGCGAGACGACCAGGACTTTTTTGAGGTTGAGGATGATGTCGGTGACATCCTCCACCACGCCGTCGATGCTCTGGAATTCGTGCTGGACGCCCTCGATCTTGACCGCCGAGATGGCCGCCCCTTCGATCGAGCTCAGCAGCACCCGGCGCAAACTGTTGCCGATGGTGTGTCCGTATCCTCCTTCAAACGGTTCCGCCGTGAACTTGGCATAGGTGGGGGTCGCGGACTCCTCGTCCTTGATCAGCCGGTTGGGCAGCTGGAATTTTCCTAGACGAATGGCCATGGTGATATCCGGTGAATGTGGTGCGGTTGCGTGGCAAATGCCTGGATGAATGCCGACAGCGGCAAGCCTACCGGGAGTAGAACTCCACGATGAGCTGCACGTTGATGCCGGTCTCGATGTCGTCGGCCGACGGCTCGCGGTTGACCGTGGCGGTGAGGGCGTCCTCGTTGCGCGTCAGCCACAGCGGCACGCTGCGGATGCGCGTCTCCTCGAGGGCCCGCGTCGCCAGCTGGCGGCTGGAGGTCGCCTCCTTGACCTCGATGACGTCCCCGGCGGCCACCGTGTAGCTCGGGATGTCGACTTTGCGGCCGTTGACCTTGACGTGGCCGTGGGTCACGAACTGGCGCGCCTGGCGCCGCGTCTTGGCGAAGCCGACATTGTAGATCACCGCGTCGAGCCGCTTCTCCAACAGCTTGATGAACGTCTCGCTGGTGACCCCGTGCTTGCGCTTGGCGCGGTCGAAGGTCAGGCGGAACTGCTTTTCCGTGAGACCGTAGAGGTAGCGCAGCTTCTGCTTCTCGTTGAGGCCGAGGGAATAGTCGGAGAACTTGCGGCGCAGCTTCGGGCCGTGCTGGCCGGGCGGGTGCGGCTTGCGGTCCTGGGCCTTGTTGGACGGGAAGATGGACACGCCAAAGCGGCGATTGATTCGGGCGGTGGGTCCAGTGTAGCGGGCCATGGAATACTCCTCAAATGCGGTTCAGGGGCGGGAATCAGACGCGGCGGCGCTTCCGGGGACGGCAGCCGTTGTGCGGGACCGGGGTCACGTCGACGATCGCGGTCACCGTCAGGCCCAGGGATTGCACGGCGCGAATGGCGGAGTCGCGCCCCATGCCCGGCCCCTTGACGTGGATTTCGACCTCCTTCATGCCGTGGGACATCGCCACCTTGCCGGCATCCTGGGTCACGACTTGGGCGGCATAGGCGGTGCTCTTGCGCGAGCCGCGGAAGTTCATCTTGCCGGCGCTCGACCAAGCGATGACGTTGCCCTTTTTGTCGGTGAAGCTGACCTTGGTGTTGTTGAAGGTGGCCACGATGGTGACAATGCCGCTGGTGATGTTCTTGCTCCCCTTGGCGCGGCGGACGGTCAGGTCGATGTCGCTCTTGAGCAGGTCGGCGGCGGTCGGCTGGCCCGGCTTCTTCTCCTCGGCGACAGCTTCCGCCCCTTCGGCGGCAGGTTCCTTCGGAGCGGCTTCCTTCGCGGCGCTGTCCGGCGCCTCCTTGCGCGCCTGCGCGGCAGGCGCGGCGGACGCCTTTTTCTGCGGCTTCTCCTTTTTGTCTTCTTCGCTCATGGTCAGTCGGTTAAACGGTTACTCCTTCTTTTTCATCACGCCCACGGTCTTGCGCCGACCCTTCCGGGTCCGGGCGTTGCAGCGGGTGCGCTGGCCCCGCACCGGCAACCCGCGCCGGTGGCGATGCCCGCGGTAGCACTGGATCGCCTGCAGGCGCTTGATGTTGCCGCTCACCAGGCGACGCAAATCCCCCTCGACCAGAATGCCTTCCGAGACGATGGCCTCCGTGATCTTGTTCAGTTCCTCCTCGTTGAGTTCGTGCGCCCGGCGGTTCGGGTCCAAGCCGGCATCCTTGACCAAGCGGTCGGCCAAGGTGGGGCCGATGCCGTAAATGTAACGGAGGGCGTAGGGAATCTTCTTGTTCCCGGGTATTTCAACACCCAATAAGCGTGGCATAATTTAGATCTTGTTGATGATGAGGTTTTAATAAAATCAACCCACCCCGGGTGGGAAGTGGGCGGCGGAAAAAGGGTTGACGGAATTTGGCGGGGAAAGGCTTGTCAAGTCTTTCTGCAAAAGAACTCAAACGGGTCCTGGCAGAGTGAGAATTTCCGGCTCATTCTCCGTGACCAGAACCGTGTGCTCGAAGTGGGCGGCGGGGGACCCGTCGGCGGTGCGGGCGGTCCAACCATCCTCGGCGATGACCACCCGGGGGCTGCCAAGCGCGATCATGGGCTCAATGGCGAGGGTCATGCCGGGCCGGAGCCGCTCCCCGCGATGGCTCGGGCCGAAATTGGGAATCTGGGGCGGCTCGTGCATGCTGCGCCCGATGCCATGCCCGACGAAATCGCGGATGATCCCGTAGCCGAGCGGGCGGATGTGGCGCTCGACCGCGTTGGAAATGGCGCCGACCCGATTGGGAGGGCGGGCTTGGGCGATGGCCAGGCGCAGGGCCTGCTCGGTCTCGCGCAACAAGCGCTCGTGTTCCGGGGCGAGCGGGGCGATCCCGACCGTCCGGGCATTGTCGCCGATGAATCCCTGGTACTCCACACAGACGTCCACCGATACAAGGTCCCCGGGGCGCAGCACGCGCCGGAGGCTGCCGATGCCGTGCACCACCTCGTCGTTGACCGACAGGCAGGTGTACGCGGGGAAGCGCTTGTTGCCGACCTGATAACCGAAGCACGCGCTGCGGCCGCCCAATGCGGCCAGCAGGCGGCGGGCCTCCTGGTCGAGGTCGTAGGTGTTGACGCCGGGAGCAACGAGCCGGCACAGCTCCTCCAGCACCACGGCCGCGATGCGGCACGCATGGCGCATGAGGGCGATTTCGGACTCGGATTTAATCGGAATCATGCGGTTCCGGAACTCCACTCCTTCGCATAGGTCCCGCCGCTCGGACGGGAGGCGCAGTGAGCTGTGTGAAAGAACAGAGGGACGGCCATGCAGTCAGCCGTCAAAACAGATAGAGGTTGAGGCCCCAGGCGACCAGGCCGGACACGACCATCACGATCAGCCAGCGCCACAATTTGCGCCCCTCCTGCAGGCCGACCGTATCGATCAGTTGCCGGGTACGGCCGACACTGCGCCCGCGAATGCGGCCCTTTTTGAGGAAGCCGTCATAGTGGCGCTGCAGCAGATAGGTCTCGATTTGACGGAGGAAATCCAGCAGCACGCCGACGATGATGAGCACGCCGGTGCCGCCGAAGAACTGGGCGGCCTGGTACGGAACCCCGGTGCTGTACAGCACACCGTCGGGAATGATGGCGATGATGGTCAGGAACGCGGCGCCGGCCAAAGTCAGCCGGGTCATGGTGAAGTCCAGATAGCGGGCGGTCGGCTCGCCCGGGCGCACGCCCGGGATGTAGCCGCCATACTTCTTCAGATCGTCGGCGATCTGCACCGGCTTGAACATGACCGAGACCCAGAAGTAGCTGAAGGCGAAGATCAGCAGGCCGAAGATGATGTAATAGCTCGTGGCCCCGTGCTGGAAATAAAACCCGGCATCGCGCAGCCAGTTGGCCTGCACGGCGGCGCCCAGTTGGGACAGGATGGTGGTGCAAAACATCATGATCGCGGAGGCGAAGATGATGGGCATGACGCCGGAGTAATTGACCTTGAGCGGCAGGTAGCTGCTTTGGCCGCCGAACACCTTGCGGCCGACCACGCGCTTGGCGTACTGGACGGGAATCTTGCGGGTGGCCTGGGTCACCATCACCACGCCGGCGATCACCAGAAACAGGAACAGCAGCATGAGAATGCCCTCGCCGAGCCCGAGCTGGGCGGTTTCGCCCACCGGGGCGGTGAACAGGCGGTACGTCAGGACCACGGCCGAGGGCAGGTCGGCAAGAATGCCGACGGTGATCAGGATGGAGATGCCGTTGCCGATGCCGCGGTTGGTGATCTGCTCGCCCAGCCACATCAGCAGGATGGTCCCGCTGGTCAGGAAAATGACCGAGGTGACCATGAACCAGCCGTGGGGGATCAGGATGATGTGCCCGTAGCGGCTGACATCGAATTCGGGAAAGATGCGCTGCGGATTCTGGAGGGTGAGGATCAACAGCGCCGCCTGCACCACGCAGATGATGATGGTGGCGTAGCGGGTGTACTGGTTGAGCTTCTGGCGGCCGACCTCGCCCTCCTGCTGCAGGCGCGCCAGACTCGGGACCGCGGCGGTGAGCAGCTGGAACACGATCGAGGCGCTGATGTAGGGCATGATGCCGAGCGCAAAGATGGCGCCGCGCAGCAGCGCCCCGCCGGTGAACATGTTGTAGAGCCCGAGCAGGCTGCCGCCACCGGCCCGGCTTTGCGCCTCGAAAAAGTTCTGCAGCGGCAGCGGATCGATTCCGGGCAGGGGGATGTTGGCCCCCATCCGCGCGATGAACAGCAGGAACAGGGTGTAGATGATCTTGTCCCGCAGCTCGGGAATCTTGAAGCAGTTGATGAAGGCGGCGATCATGGCGGGTCCGACGGCGCCCTATTCGCTGGCGGCGGGGGTGTTGGCGGGTGCCGCGACGATGACCGTCCCGCCGGCCTTTTCGATCTTTTCCTTGGCGGTGGCGGAAAACTTGTCCGCCGTGACGGTGAGGGCTTTGCCCAGCTCGCCGTGGCCGAGTATCTTCACCGGGCCGGCATTGGCGCGGATCAGGCCGGCCTGGATCAGGGCCGCCCGGTCGGCCACGGGGCCCGCCACCCGCTCGAGGTCGCCCACATTGACGATGGCGTACTCGGTGCGGAACCGGAAATTGCTGAAGCCGCGCTTGGGCAGTTTGCGGTACAGCGGCACATGGCCGGACTCGAAGCCGGGCCGCAGCCCGAAGCCGCTGCGCGCGCGATGGCCCTTGTGGCCGCGCCCCGAGGTCTTGCCGTGTCCGGAACCCTCGCCGCGCCCGCGCCGCTTGCGCGGCTTGCGCCCGCCGGTCCTGATCAAAGTGTGCAGTCTCATGGATGGAATCTCCTGTCAGAGGGTTGTGCCGCGCCGTTAAAGGGCCGGTTCAGGCCTTGCGCAGGCCGTCGATGGTTTCGCGCGTGCGCAGCTGCGCGAGGGCGTTCAGGGTGGCGAACACCGTGGCGGCCGGATTGTTGGAGCGCAGGCTCTTGGTCAGGACATCCTTGATGCCGGCGGCCTCGAGCACGGCCCGCACGCCGCCCCCGGCGATCAGCCCGGTACCGGCGACGGCCGGCCGCAGCAGCACCCGTCCGCCGTCGTGCTCGCCGATCACCTCATGCGGGATGGTGCTGCTCTTGCGGGCCACGGTGCGCATGTTCTTGCGGGCCTGTTCGGTTCCCTTGCGGATGCAGTCCGGCACTTCCTTGGCCTTGCCATAGCCGACGCCCACGCGCCCCTGCCGGTCGCCCACCACCACGAGGGCCGAGAAACTGAAGCGGCGGCCGCCCGCCACCACTTTGGCGCAGCGGTTGATGTGCACGACCTTCTCGAACAGTTCCTCGCCTTCCGGTTCCGCCGCGGCGGCCGGGCGC
>FWPV01005168.1_pt1 | contig 26436 bp, 17 predicted proteins | sample 2228371 | NCBI WGS metagenome assembly FWPV01 (sample SAMEA103939776, study PRJEB20133) | metagenome
AAGAGAACATCGGCCCGGGCGTCAACGCCAATCAATTTGTCGAAGAGGTGCTGAACGAAACTTTCGGCCTGGGTCCACTCGAACCGTTGCTCAAGGACGACACGATTTCCGATATTTTGGTCAACACTTCACGGCAGGTGTATGTCGAACGCAAAGGCAAGCTGGAAAAAGTGACTTCCGCCTTTAAGGACGACCAGCACCTGCTCTTCATCATCGACCGCATCGTATCACGGGTAGGCCGTCACATCGACGAATCCAGCCCCATGGTCGATGCCCGTCTCCCGGACGGTTCACGCGTCAACGCCATCATACCGCCTCTGGCGATTGACGGGCCCATTCTTTCCATCCGAAAGTTCGGTCTCAAGAAGCTGTCCTCCGACGATCTGCTGCGTTTGGAAGCGATGACGCCCGGCATGGCGCAGATGCTTCAGGCGGCTGTACGGACGCGGCTCAACATCCTGATCTCCGGCGGTACGGGTTCCGGTAAAACGACCCTGTTGAACGTGCTCTCCAGTTTTATTCCCAATTCGGAGCGTATCATTACGGTCGAAGACGCGGCCGAGCTTCAACTGCAGCAGGAACACGTGGTGCGTTTGGAGACCAGGCCGCCGAACCTTGAAGGAAAGGGCATGGTGGATCAACGAGACCTGATCCGCAACGCCCTCCGTATGCGGCCGGATCGCATCATCGTCGGCGAGGTCCGCGGCGGCGAAGCCATCGACATGCTGCAGGCCATGAATACCGGCCACGACGGTTCCATTGCCACGCTGCACGCAAACTCACCGCGCGATGCGTTGCGACGCTTGGAAACCATGATCCTTATGGCCGGCCTTAACCTTACCGACAAGGCCATGCGCGAGCAGATCGCCTCCGCCATTCACATCGTCATTCAGGCGGCACGCTTGAGCGACGGGAGCCGCAAGATCGTTCGTATTTCCGAAGTCACTGGCATGGAAGGCGACACCGTTTCCATGCAGGACATCTTTATTTTCGAAAAATTGGGCGTCCGCGAAGACGGCAAGGTCATCGGCGCGTTCCGCACCACGGGCATTCGGCCGCGTTTTGCCGACCAACTCGAAACTTCGGGCATCCATTTGCCGGCCAACATCTTTGAGCCCAAGCTGGAATACTGTCTCAAGGAGTAGGACATGCGACCGGCCGTCCTTCTGATCGTCTTTATCTCCTCTTTTCTCCTGTATCTGACCGTGCTGATGCAGTTCATGAAAATGCAAAGCAGCGGCCGCATGATCCGTAAACGGATGAACGATTTTGAAAAAGACCTCGAAACAGCGACGGAGAAAAAGGAAGAGGAGCTCTCTCTGGTGCGTGACCTGAGTCTGAGCGAGATTCCGCTGCTCGACAGGATTTTAGCTCATTTAAACGTTACCCGTAAATTGTCCCGCCTCATCGAGCAGGCGGGAATGAACCTCAAAGTCGGCCAGCTCACCTTGATGATGGTTGTTTGCGGTGCATTAGGCCTGGTCTTCACGGCTCGTACGCCCAATTTCCTTCTCAAAGCACTCGTTTGCACCGCCTTGTTCTTTACTCCGTTATTTGTTGTCAATACCAAGCGGAAAAGCCGACTGCAGGCGTTTATCCGCGCGTTTCCGGACGCCATCGACATGATCAACGGCGCTTTACGTGCCGGCCATGCTTTTCCCCGCGCCCTGCAGTTGGTTGCGGACGAAGCCCCGGACCCGGTGGGCATCGAGTTTCGCCGAACGGTGGAAGAATACAATCTCGGCACCCAATGGAGCCTGGCTTTTCGCCATCTGCTCGAACGCGTCGACAGTGCGGACCTCAGGCTCTTTGTTACGGCCGTCATGCTGCAACGTGAAACCGGCGGCAATCTCAATGAAATTCTGGAAAGCATCGGCCTCACTATTCGTGAACGATTCAAGCTCATGGGCCAGATGCGTGCCTTTACCGCGCAGGGCAGAATGTCCGGCTGGGTTCTAGGATCTCTGCCCATCGCCTTTATTCTCCTTATGTCGATGATCAATCCCAACTATCTTACCCCCCTGCTGCATAAAAAACTGGGTCAGTACATGCTGATAAGCGCCGGAATGCTGCAGTTGATGGGATTCTATGTAATTAACAAGATCGTCCAAGTTAAATACCAATAGGCTGTTCGATGAGTTTGGGCTTAGTACTTTTTCTGACCTTCTGCGCCGCGTTTACGCTGTATTTTTTCGGCTTGAACTATCTATTGATGAACGCCAACCCGTTGTTCAAGCGCATGAGGGATGTTCAATTCGGCATGGCGACGAAAACGACCGAGGCGGCTATCGGTACAGAAGGCAAAAAGTGGCCGGCGAACTGGGACGTTCAAAAGATCCTCGAACAACTTGGAAAAGTGGCCAAGGACAGCGTCAAGCATGAGTCCCAGATCAAAGCTGACCTTGTCGCTGCCGGCTATATAGGTGAATCAGCTTATCTAAAATTCATGGGCATCAAGGTCGCGGCGGCGGTCGGCGGATTTCTCTTTTTCAATTTCATCGGCGCCTTCAGCGATCGGCCCGTTCGGATCGTGATGCTCATGTCCGCTGCATCGGCGCTGTCGCTTTTCCTTCTTCCGGATATTATTCTGCGCTTCAAAGTGGATCATCGGCAGCAGGAAATTGCCGCAGGGCTTCCCGATGCGCTCGATTTGATGGTCATTTGCGTTGAAGCGGGATTGGGGCTCAATGCCGCCATTCAGCGCGTCGGACAAGATATGGCCATCCGCAACATCTCGTTGAGCACCGAGTTACTGCGCGTCGCTCAGGACCTGCGGATGGGCAACTCGCGCGAAAAGGCGTTGAGGGCGCTGGCCGACCGCAATCGAGTGGAAGACTTGAAAATTCTGGTCGGCGCATTGGTCCTTGCCGACAGACTTGGAACCAGCATTGCCAGCACGCTGCGCGCCCAGTCCGACGCGCTGCGCACGCGCATCCGTCAAAAGGCGGAAGAAAACGCTGCCAAAGCGGGCATCAAAATGCTGCTTCCCCTTACCCTATTCATTCTGCCGGCCCTTTTCATCGTGCTGATCGGACCCGCGGTGCTGATGATCATCGACACTTTCGGCAAGTGAGCGTTCCTCATGCCTGTTTTCGACGCCGAAGGACGCCCCCTTCTCCCCTTCACGGTTTCATTGGCCGACAAACCTTTGCCGAGGCTGATCGGCTTAATAGGCACTCAGTTTCCGCCGGCCGATCGGTTGCTTCATATTGTACCTTGCCGCAGCATTCACACCTTCGGCATGCGTTATCCCATCGACGTCGTTGCTCTTACCTCCGACGGCCTTGTGAAGGAGACGGCTGAAAAGGTGGCTCCGAACCAAATCGTGCGCTTTGGAATAGGTACCGCATCGGTTTTGGAGGGGCCTGCCGGCTGGGTGAGCACGGCCGGCCTCAAACCGGGGTGCACCGTTCGAATAGAAGCCGATCATCCGCACCGGGCGGACCTAAACTCTCTGCGAAGCCTAATGCATTGGCCGCTGAACCTTTTCATCAGCCTTTTATGGTTCAGGCTCGTTTTGTCGCTGCTGCATGTCTCCGTAGAACGTCCCTCCTTCCTCAATACGGCCATGCTGCTGCATAATTCCTTGCTGATGTTCTTTTTCCTACTGAGAAGAGAAAGCAAGGAGACCTCGACGAAGCTCTTCGATTGGTTGCTTCCTTTTGCGGTTATAGCAGCGGCCATGAGCCTGCGGCCATCAACGCCTCATTTGCCGTCGGCGATTCCGGTTGCCGTGCAGTCCGTCGGCATCGTCGCCATCATCTATTCTCTTGCCGCATTAGGTCGCAGCTTCGGCATCGTACCGGCCAATCGAACCGTCAAAAGAAGCGGCGCTTATCGATGGGTTCGCCATCCTCTCTATACTTCGGAAGTGATTTTTTACCTGGGTTACTGCTTGGGGAATCCCTCGCTCCGTAATTTTTTTCTGCTTGTCTTTATTGCCGTCGGACAGGTTCGTCGGGCAATGGCCGAGGAGCAGTTGTTGCTGAAAGACCCAGAATATCGGCAATATGTTCAAAACGTTCCATACCGCTTTTTCCCCGGATTATTTTAATAAATTTTCCCACAAACCCCGATATTTCGTTTTCCCGCTTGCTTTTCTAATCTTTCTTTTGTAATATCGTACAGTGACATCCGGCTATTAGTGGATGACTTGAGCCGTTCTTGACCGTCGGTTGTCCGTCCTGCACTCGTTCTGCATATCAAAATGTGAGGGCTTTTCATTCATGAGCAAAACTCCCAGAATTCTCATTGTGGAAGATGAACCCATCGTTGCAGAGGATTTGAAGGACCGTTTGACGGCTCTGGGCTACACGGTTGTCGGCCGAACGGACAAAGGCGAAGACGTCCTGCAGTTGATCGACGAGCGTCGACCTGATCTGATATTGATGGATATTCATCTTAGCGGGGAGATGAGCGGTATAGATGCCGCCGTCAATGTTCGCGAGCTGCGCCATCTGCCGGTCATTTTCATTACCGCCTACGCCGACGACGCCACCCTCTCCCGGGCCAAAGAAGCCGAGTCATTCGGCTATATCATCAAGCCGTTCGACGATCAGCTCCTGCGAACCTCCATTGAAATGGGCCTTTACAAGCACAAAATGGAGCAAGCTCTGCGGCGCAGCGAGGAGGAGCTGAAGCGGGCGCAGGAAATTGCCCGCCTCGGTCACTGGACTTGGAATGAGGTGACGAAGGAATTCACGGCATCAGACGAATTATATCGAATCTTTAACTTGAACGATAAAGAGTTTAAAGGTTCACTGATCGATGAAATCGAAAAGGCCGTTCCCCTTGAAGAACGACGTCTGGTGCGGCGTAGTTTTGAATCCATGATGCGCACAAAGGTGGAGTCCCCTTTGGAATTCCGCGTCATTCGGCCTGACGGCACGATTCGCTACCTTTGGGCGCAGCAGGGCGATTTCAAGGTCGATGAGAAGGGAAGGCCCTTTTTTGCATCGGGAATCGTTCAGGACATAACCGAGCGCAAGGCGATCGAGGAAAAGCTCAAAGAGGCGCTGGAAGAAATTCGCCAGCTCAAAGATCGTTTGGAGGCTGAAAACGTTTACCTGCGCAAGGAAATACGCTCTTCGGGCGAGTTCGGCAATATTGTGGCAGAGAGCAAGATCATGCGCAGCGTTTTGGCCCAGGCCGAGCAGGTTGCCCCCCTTCCGTCGACCGTTCTTCTCTTAGGCGAAACCGGCACCGGCAAAGAGATGCTGGCGCGATTCATTCACGCCCGCAGTCCGCGCAAAGACAAGCCGCTGGTGGTGGTCAACTGTGCCTCTCTGCCCGCCACCCTCATCGAAGCGGAGCTTTTCGGGCGCGAAAAAGGCGCCTACACCGGCGCTTTGACGCGTCAGATCGGCCGCTTCGAGCTGGCCGACGGCTCGACGATTTTTCTTGATGAAATCGGCGAGCTGCCGCTGGATACCCAGGCCAAGCTGTTGCGCGTCCTCGAGACGGGCGAATTCCAGCGTTTGGGGAGCAATACCAACATCAAGGTCGACGTTCGCGTCATCGCAGCGACCAACCGCAACCTTGAGGAAGAGGTTAAAAAGGGCCAGTTCCGTTCGGATTTGTTTTATCGCTTGAACGTCTTCCCCATCGTTATTCCGCCGCTGCGCGAGCATAAAGAGGATATTCCCGCGCTCATTTGGGCTTTTGTCCATGAGCTGCAGGCGCGCATGGGCAAAACGATCGAAAGCATCCCTAAAAAGACGATGGATGCTTTGATGAACTACCCCTGGCCGGGCAATGTACGCGAATTGCGTAATGCCACAGAGCGGGCCATGATTCTTTGCAATGGGCCGGTTCTTCATTTCTCCTTTCCGGTCAGCGAATCCGTGGGAGACGGCCGTTTGGCTTTGCTTTCACTTGAAGATGTGCAGAGAAAGCATATCATCGAAGTGCTCAACCGCACCGGTTGGCGCGTGCGCGGGAAAAACGGTGCCGCAGAAATTCTCAAAGTCAATCCTTCTACACTTGAATCGAAAATGAAAAAATTAGGAATCAAGAGGGAATTGTAACACCAAGCGACACGATATATCGTGTTTGACTTGACATATCGTGCACTTTTCAAGTTTTTTAAAAGGCGGAATGTGGCGGGCATTTCGATTAATTGTATTCCTCGCAATCATTTATAAAGATCCAAGTCCACTACATTTTTTGGGCATTATCTTTGTAAAGGGAAGCGCAGATAGGGCCGACCAAGCTGTTGCCTAAAAGGCTTTCTTGAACGCTCTAACTAACCTGTCAGGGAAGATAATGGTCAAAAGTACAATCAAATTCACAGCATCAAAAGAGCAGCGCCCCGAGCTGCTGCGCATTCTGCGACCGTTGGTGGATCCGACGCAAAGTCTGCGCGGCTGCGTAGAGTGTTTTCTTTCCGTTGATGTTCGCGATGAGAGCCGCATTTGGTTCATTACCACATGGAGCAACCGCGAGGACCTGGATCGCTATATTCGTTCGGAGATGTTCCTCTCCGTACTGACGGCAATGGATCTCTGCAGTCGGCCGCCGGAGGTCGCGTTCGAAGATATCAGCAGCACGCAAGGAATCGAGTATATTAAAGAGGTCCGCAGTCATCCAGAACCTACGGAGAGCCATCTTGCATTCAGTCTGCTGAATGTAGTGCAGATATAGCTCTTTTGCCCATTGCAAGGACCGGCGCCGCTCGGAACGTCTCTAACGCGGCACTACTGTTATGTCTTTTGTGTAAATAAATTATCAGCAGTCTATCTGTCTTCAGAATTCGAAACCCATAAATTGCACGCTGCAAAACAGATCAAAAAGGCGGGGATGATCCCCGCCTTTTTTTGAGCAAAAGAAAATTTGTTTTCATCGGTGATTGTTATTGAATTGATCAATCGATCCAGAGGAAAGGGTGAGAGTGATGCGGTGGCGTCGGATCGACCGATGTCGGGGACTTTTCCCACATTGTATGATTATCCCTCGTAAGCCGACGAAAGGCGGCAATAAAGAGTGCTCTTGCCTGATGAAGAAATGACGGTGTAAAATGATCCGCAAAGGCGATTTGTGCGTTTCACGATATGTTCAAAACATCGTTTATTTTTTCAATAGAGAAATGATTTGACTTTTCAAAGATTTCTTTTCAAATTCCCTTGCTATCTTGAAGCGGCTTTCGTAAACGAAAATGCAGTATACGGCAGTGTTTGGCTTTCTAAAAGACGAAAAAACTCACTGATAATCACAAGGATATGAGGACCGAATGATGACTGGAACAGAATTGAAGCCGGTCGAAATTCTTTTGGTGGAGGATAATCCAGGAGACATCCGACTGGCCCAGGAGGGGCTTCGCGAAGCAAAGATTCTGAACAACCTGCACGTTGTCAAAGACGGCGACGAGGCGGTTGCTTTTCTGCACCGAGAAGGGCCTTACAAGAATGCACCCAGGCCGAACATCATCCTTCTGGACTTGAATCTTCCCAAAAAGAACGGCCGCGAGGTTCTTCAGGAGATCAAGCAGAATCCCGCTTTAAGGCAAATTCCGGTAGTCATCCTCACCTCTTCCAAGGCCGAGGAAGACATAGCCAAGTCCTATGATTTGCATGCCAATTGCTATGTATGCAAACCGTTAGATCTCGATCGCTTTTTGCAGATCATCAAAGCTTTCGAGGCTTTTTGGCTGACTGTTGTTGAACTGCCGGTCGGAGACCCGAAGCATGAAGCTACTGTTTCTTGAGGACAATCCCGGAGATGCCCGCCTGATACAGCTGATGCTGGCGGAGACCGACCCGAGTCGTTTCGAAATCGATCACGTCAAGAAGGTGGCGGATGCGCTGGAACGACTGGATTCGGAGTGGTACGACGCCATTATCTCGGACCTTGGTTTGCCCGACAGCCAGGGGTTGGACACGCTGATTGCCCTGCAGGAAAAGGCCTCCGCTTTGCCGATCATCGTACTCACCGGAAATGACGACGAATCAATGGGCGTTGCCGCTGTACAGCAGGGTGCTCAGGACTATCTTATTAAGGGCAAAATTACCCCCGATCTGCTGGTCAAGTCGATCAACTTTTCCATAGAACGAAAGCACGGCGAGCAGACCATCCTTGAGGAACGCAATCGTGCGGCGTTTTTTAAAGACTTGTTGGTGCACGACATCAACAACCTGAATCATGGACTCCTTTTCCATCTCAAGCGTCTTCTCAAGGACGATCAAGTCCCGGAGCCGCAGAAGGCCGTTGTCTCTACTTGCCGCGACCTGGTGGAAAAGATAGCGGCCCTGATCACCAATGTCCATTTGCTGTCTGAGGTGGACAAAGGCAACATTGTGCTCGAGGAGATCGATTTTAATACGGTCTTTAATGCTTGCGCCGAAAAGGTGAAAGCCATGTTCTCGCAGAGCAAAAAGGTGGAGATCACCACGGATTTTGCCCAGTCACCCTTTTATGTGCGCGGCAACTATCTTTTAGATACCATTGTGACCAATATTCTGATCAACGCCGTCAAGTACAATACCCAACCCGTGGCCGTAATCGAAGTGAAGCAAACTCTCAGCGAGGATGGCCATTTCCACAAGATCGAGTTCAAAGACAACGGCATCGGAATAAAGGACGGCGACAAGGAACTGATTTTCCGAAAATCAGCGCGCGCTTCAAAAGACACCAGCCTCGGGCTGGGCATCGGCCTTACGCTGGTCAAAAAAGTGGTCGAAGGATACGGCGGCAAGATATGGGTCGAAGATCGCATCCCCGGCGACTATTCGCAGGGAAGCAATTTTGTGCTGCTGTTGCCCAAGGCTTGATATCAGAAAAACCGCCGAAACATTCGAAGATGGATGTAAAGGCATATTAGCGGAGGTTAAAAGAAGATGAGTGAGAAAATTGCGCTTGTTGTTGATGATTCCGAGCTCAACCGCAATATTCTCAGCCTATACCTTGATCTCTACGGTTACAAGACGATTACCGAATCCGACGGTTTGAAGGGGTTCGAGACGTTTAAAAGTGTGAAACCGCAATTGACGTTTTTGGACGTTGTTATGCCGGGTGTCTCCGGAATCGATCTCCTCAGGATGATCAAACAATACGATCCGAGCGCCAAGGTGATCATGGTCACGTCCCATATTTCGCAGAACACTTTGAACCAGATCAAAGAGGCCCGTGCCGATTGGGTGCTGCAGAAGCCTTTTGACGAAAGCAAGCTGGAAGAGATCATCCAAAAGATGGAAAAAGTTTGAACTCGCGGAGAGGATATGAATAATCGGCGAGGAGAAGAGATGAACTGCTACAATTGCGGTGCACCCCAAGTTGACGACTCTCCCTTTTGTCTGAAATGCGGGAGCGCCTGGGGATGGATGTGCGATTGTAAAAACATCAATCCTATAGAAGCCAAGTTTTGCGCCAGGTGCGGCAGACCGAAACCGCAGCGGCGACCGGCAGCGCCCCCGGACCGGCCGGCTGTCCCGAGAGCTTTTACCGGTTCCCCTAGTTTCCCTCCCTCCCCTCATCGCCGTACGACGATGAATATAAGGCTCGAGTTTTCAGAAGCACAAATTATGCAACTCCTTGAAGAGAGTCGCGCGATGACCGGCCCCACCCAAGCAGTGATCACGCAAGATTACATCGATCGGCTTTTCGAAAAGTCATAAGAAAACGTTAGACGGAACAGGTATGTACAGGCAGGAAGACATCCGCTTCATCCAAGCGTTGATCAACAGCGGCCATCTCAAAGAGGCCGATTTCGTTTTTCTGGATCAGAATGCTCAAGATTTGCGGCAAAAGTACGGCATCACCCGAGCCCTTAAAATGCAGGCGGGCATAAGCGAAAGAGTCCTTGCCGAAACGCTCGCCAAAGAGTTCCACCTGCCGCTGATGGAAACCATCGAAGGGGAAACCTGGATCGAAGTTGAAGGGTTGAAACGCGAGGACCTGATCCGATACCGCGTGATCCCCTTCTTTATCCAGCGGAAAGAGCTCTCCGTTGCCTTTGCCGATCCCCCCTACCAATCGGTTATCCAATTTTTAGAGAAAGCATCCGACAAAAAGATTTTGCCGGTGATCGTCTCCTTATCTGTGTTTGAAGAACTGCAGGAGGCAAACGATCAAGCTGTACGCAACTTGCCGCAGTTGGAAAAACTGAGAATGCTTGTTTCTGCAATAAATGAAACGGCTTTGCATCCAACGGAAGTAAATCTGACCGCAAACGTCATCGTTGAGGCGGCGTTGGAGGCCGCTTATGAACTGGGCGCTTCGGAAATCCATTTTGACGTTTTTACGGATCGTCCTCCTGAACTGAGTTTTCGCATTGCCGGATTTCTGCAGAAAACAGCCGTCCTTCCCTTCAATTCCGCCGCTCCGGCGGCTTCTTTCTTCCGCCAGGCGGCGGGTGTGGCGGAAGGGGCGCCTTTTGCGGAAACCATGGTGAACATGACCTTTCACGGCGAACAGATCGCCGTCCTTCTGTCGTTGATTTCCACGCAGGGATGTGAAAAATTCATCCTTAAGCCGCGGTCAAAGCGACTTTCCCTGCGTCGGCTCGATCAACTCGGCCTTTCGCCCCATGATCTGCTGTTGGTCAGTCAGTTGCTTTCTCCCTCCGCCGGCCTTACGATAATAGCCGGTTCGTCAGGCAGCGGTCGAACGACAAGCTATTATGCATTTCTAAACCACCTAAAGAACCTCAAGCGAGCCGTTGCCTCGATCGAAAGCTTTGTCGAGCTGAAAATCGAGGACATCGTACAAATTTCGCCGCACCAGGAGAATTTTTCGACATTTACCGAAGCTGTTCGCGCCGCATTTCAAAATCCCGTGAATGTTTTGGGCAGCGGATCAATGGACGGCAAGGAAGAAGCTGTTCTGTTGACCCAAGCGGCTGCTGCAGGAATAGGGTGTGTGGGCATACTCACCGCGACCGACACGGTGGACGCCTTGAGCCGATTCCTCAATTACGGCGTTGCAAGGCCCGACGCCGTCAAGTCGCTGAACGGTATTGTGGCCCAGCGCTTCGTACGTCGGCTCTGTCCTGAATGCGCCGCCGAATACAGGCCGGACGTTTCCTTACTCGAAAAAGCCGGGCTCAGGCTTCTGCCTGCAAACGTACTTTTAAAACGGCCGAGCGGCTGCGAACGCTGCCTGGGCACCGGTTACCTCGGAGTCATGCCTTTGTTTGAAGTTCTCGTCATGACCGACAAGTTGAAAGAAATGCTCTTGAATGCCGTGGCGCCGGAGGAAATTGTCGCTGCGGCCCAGGAAAACGATTTCCGCACCTTTGCCGCCGACGGTGCCCTGAAAAGCTTTGCCGGACTGACCTCTTTGGACGAAGTTCTGCGTGTTGCTCTTACGACCATGCAGGAGGTTACTACACCATGAAGCAAAAAGAACGTTCTGCTGTGCCTCAACAAGCCGAAACCCCTTACCACCTTCCGGCTCAGGTGGTGCTCGACGCCGCTCCGGAGCCCATCCTGGTGCTCGACGGAGATATGAACGTCGTCGGTGTCGGGCGTGTTTACTTTGAAATTTTCAAGGGCAAGCCGGAGGACGTCATCGGCCGCTCCTTTTGGGAAATTCAAAACGGCCGCTGGAACCTCCCCCCCATTCACGAGCTTTTCGAAAAACTCTTGCCGCTGCAGTTGCACATCAGCAACTTTCCTGTGGCCGCCGGCGACGGACTCGCTTCTTTCAGCGTCAGGCTCGAACCCAAACCTCAGCCCATCATCGTTCTTACCATTCATCTCATCAGCACGCGACAACGGCAAAGCATCGCCGAAATCGAGATGAATCTGCTGAACGAGCTGATGGATACGGTTCCCGATCATATCTACTTCAAAGACTTGAACAGCCGCTTCATCAAAATCAACAAGGCTATGGCCGACTGGATAAAGCTGAACAGCCCCGACGAGGCCGTCGGCAAAAGCGATTTTGATTTCTTTACCGAAGAACATGCGCGGGCGGCCTTCGAGGACGAACAGCGCATCATCCGCACCGGCGAACCGTTGCTGAATGTCGTCGAAAAGGAGACCTGGCCGGACGGATCAGCGACATGGGTTTCGACCTCCAAAATGCCGCTCCGCGATAGTAACGGCAACATCATCGGTACGTTCGGCATTTCACGGGATGTAACCTTGCAAATGGCCGCCGAGCGGGCGCTGCAGGAGAGCGAAGAGCGTTACCGCCTGCTGGTCGAAAGCATCGGCGAGGGCATCGCCTTTGTCGAACCCGACGAACGCATCACGTTCGCCAACCAGGCCAGCGGAACCATTTTCGGCGTCCCCGCTCAAGACCTGATCGGCCGATCTTTGGCTGAATTTACCACCCCGGAAGAATATGAGCGGGTGACCCAGCAAACCGCTAAACGCCGGGCAGGAGTCTCCAATTTTTATGAGATGGAAATCGTTCGGCCCGAAGGGGAAAAACGGTACCTTCTGGTCACTGCCACGCCCCTCTTCGACAAGGACGGCACCTTCCGCGGCACCTTCGGTGTCTTCCGCGACATGACCGAAGTAAAACGCACCCAGGACGCCCTCGCCGAAAGCGAAGAACGATACCGACGATTCCTGAACTACACCGACGACCTTGTCTTTATCAAGGACAATGAATTCCGCTATCAGACCGTCAACGATGCGATGGCCCGTTTCTTCGGCAGGCCGGCCTTTGAGGTCATCGGGCGCACGGATCACGATCTCATGCCCGCCAATGACGCCGAAGTCTGCCGCGGGACCGATCTGCAGGCCATGGAAAGCAAACATGTGGTGGTCAGCATCGAGCAGATCGGCGATCGATATTTTGAATCGCGTAAATTCGCCATGCCGCTGACGGACGGCCGCGTCGGCATCGGCGGCATCATTCGCGACATCACGGAACGCATTCAGGCTGAAGAAGAGCTGCGCCGCGAGCGCAACATGCTGCGGACGCTTATCAATATTTTGCCGGACAGCATTTATGTCAAGGACACTGAAGGTCGAAAGATCCTGGCGAACACCACCGACATGAAGTACGTCGGCGTGACGAAGGAGGCCGATTTGATCGGCAAGACCGATTTCGACTTTTATCCCGCCGACCTTGCCTCCAAGTTTTGGGAGGATGACCTGAAGGTGTTGACCAGCGGCAAACCCCTGCTGAATCGTGAAGAAATCGTCACGCATCTCGGCGACCGTGACCGCTGGCTGCTGACCTCCAAGGTGCCTTTGCGGGATCAGGAGGGCCATGTCACCGGTCTGGTCGGCGTGGGACGCGACATCACGAGTCTCAAAGAAGCCGAGCAGGCGCTCGATCAGGAAAGAAAAAAGCTGGCAGAGTCCAACGAACGGCTCAAAGAGTTCGCTTATGTGGTGTCGCACGACCTGCAGGAGCCTCTGCGGATGATTACCAGCTATATGGGCCTCATTCGTTCCCGTTATGCCGAAAAACTCGACGACACGGCACGCGAATTCATTCAGTATGCGGTGGACGGCGCTCATCGCATGCGCCAATTGATCATGGCCATGCTCGACTTGTCGCGCCTCGACACTCGCCCGCAGGAAAACGCCGTCGTCGACACGGAACAGGTTTTGGCGTTGTCGCTGAAGAACCTGCAGATCGCCATAGAAGAAAGCGGCGCCCAGGTGAGTCATGATCCGCTTCCGCGTGTTATGGGCGATGAGACGCGGCTCGTGCAGTTGTTCCAGAACTTGATCGGTAATGCCGTCAAATATCACGGCGAAGCGCCTCCGCGCGTGCACGTTTCCGCGCGAATGGAAGGCGATAAGGCGGTCTTTTCCGTCAAGGACAACGGCATCGGTATCGACCCGCGCTATCACGACCGTATCTTCCAGCTCTTCCAACGGCTGCATTCGCGCGAAGAATATGAAGGCACCGGCATCGGTCTGACGATGTGCAGAAGAATCGTCGAGCAGCACAACGGCAAAATATGGGTGGAATCCGAGCTCGGGAAAGGGTCGACCTTCTACTTCACCCTTCCCCTTGCGCTCCGCGACGATGTCGAAGAAGAATAATGGCCGCCAGTGAATCGGCAAGGACTTGAACACGTAGCGCTTCGACCTTCGAAGCGCTGCCTTTGGGGGCGGTTATGCAGAGCGCCGGCCGACCGAAAAGCGTAAAGCCGGGAATCTATCTTGTGGTTTTCGGCCTGTTTGCTGCGGTAGTTCTTGCCGGGGGGCACTTTACCTATATCAGCTATGAGCAGAATTACCTGAGAGAAGTCGAAAACCAGCTTGCCGCCGTCGCTCGACTCAAAGTTCATGAACTCGTACAGTGGCGCCGTGAACGGATCGGCGACGCCGCCCTCTATGCCAATGATTTCTTTTGCGATCTTGTCCGCAGGAGAGTTCTGCAGAAGGATATGCGGGCGGATACTCTTCTCACGACCTGGCTGCAAAGGGTCTTGAGCGTCGGCACCTACAGCCGCGCCTGCGTACATGACATTTCCGGCAAAGCGATTCTTTCTATTCCGCAGCCGGGTCACGGCTTCCTTGAAAACGTCGATTCGACCTTTGTAGAAGGTTGTACAAAGCCGTCTATTCAGGACTTTTACGTCGACAAGAGCGACGGCCGGGGCTACCTTTCGCTTTTAATGCCCGTCGCGGAATCGTTCAAGAATAAAAGAACTATTGCCTTTGCCGTTCTGCAGATCGATCCTTCTTACTACCTCTATCCCCTTCTGTCGGCATGGCCGACATCGAGCCGAACTGCCGAGATCCTCCTCTTTCGCCGTGATCAAAACGATGTTCTGCTTCTGAACGAGCCCAGGTTTGCGGCGAACCAAGCGCTGCGGCTTCGCAACCCGCTGTCGGGCGAAGAGTTTTCTGCAATCATTTCTACGCCCCCCATTGACGCTACGATCCGAGCCGTCGACTATCGCGGCAATTCGGTCCTCGTTCACCTGCAGCAAGTTCCAGATTCGCCCTGGATTTTGGCCGTCAAGATGGATGCGGATGAAGTCTACGGGCCGGTCAGAGAGCGTTTGAACGCTATTTTCGTTCTCGCCGCCGCTTTGCTCATCGGAACGGCCTCGGCCATCCCTTTGGTTTGGACTCACCAGCGCGCCCGCTTCGACCGCCTTCGCGCTGAAGATGCAGAAGCGCTCGCCGCCAGCGAGGCCCGTTTCCGCGCACTCTTCGAGCACTCTCCGGTTGCCGTTTTCATCATCGTTTCCGAACGCATTGCGATGGTCAACGCCGCGTGTATCCGATTGTTTAAAGCCGCTTCTGCCGACCAGCTTCTTACAAAAAAAGTCGTCGATCTGATTCATCCTGACTTTCAGCAGCTCTTTTTCGAAAAATTGTCCGCATTGCCGACTGCCCCGGCGGCACCTGCCTCCTTCGAAGCCGCCGTCGTTGCTCTTGACGGCACGATTGTTTCGGTTGAAGCGCTCATTGTGCCCTTTATGCTCGGCAGCGTTCAAGCCCTGCAGGTGGTGCTTACGGACATCCGCGAAAGAAAGCAGCGCGAAGAGGAGATTCGCCGCCTCAATGAAAAGCTCGAGCAGCGAGTGCGTGAACGCACCGCTCAACTGGAGGCCGCCAATCGTGAGCTCGAAGCCTTCAGCTATTCTGTGTCGCACGACCTGCGGGCCCCGCTTCACCACATCAGCGGCTTTGCCGATCTGTTGATGAGCCGCTGCGCCGACCAGCTTTCAGAAAAAGGACAACATTACCTTCGTTCCATCGTCGAAGCAGTTCATAATATGGGCAAACTGATCGACAAACTGCTGCATTTTTCACGTACGAGTCGTGCCGAGATGTATGTTAAGCAAGTGGATATGATCGCGCTGGTCGATTCGGCGATCGAATTGCTCAAGCCCGAATTCGATCAGCGAATCGTCGAGTGGCGCATCTCCAGGCTGCCTTCTGTTATGGGCGACGAAGTGCTGCTCAAACAGGTGTGGATTAACCTGATTCACAATGCGCTCAAGTTCACCCGAACGCGCGAAAAGGCCGTCGTCGAAATCGGCTCATCCGAGGATAACGGGGAATACGTTTTTTACGTCAAAGACAACGGTGTAGGCTTTGATATGAAGTATGCGCAAAAGCTGTTCGGCGTTTTCCAACGGCTTCATTCTTCCAAACAGTTCGAGGGAACCGGCATTGGTCTTGCCAATGTACAACGGATCGTTGCACGTCACGGAGGGCGCGTTTGGGCTCACGCCGAAGTGAACGTCGGCGCCTCCTTTTATTTCACCTTACCTTTGGAAAGCGAAGAAAAATGACCGAGCTTAAGGAAATACTGCTTGTCGAAGACAACCCTCGAGACATCGAGTTGACTCTGGAGGCGTTATCGGGCCACAAACTTGTGAACCGAATCACCATTGTCAACGACGGCGTCGAAGCCTTGGAGTATCTTCGGTGCGAGGGAAAATACAAGGACAGGCTGCCGACACTTCCGGCCGTGGTCATTGCCGACATTAAGATGCCCCGAATGGGCGGTATCGAACTTCTCCGTGCCATCCGCCGCGATGAACGGCTGAAACGGCTTCCGGTCGTCATGCTGACGTCTTCGCGGGAAGAGGAAGACATTATCCGCAGTTACGACCATGGAACCAACGCCTACATTGTAAAGCCGATGCAATTTTCAGATTTCATTAAAGCGATTGAAACCATCGGAGTCTTTTGGGCCTTACTCAATGAGCTTCCGCCGATGAAGGGTGTGAAAAATGACCAGAGAAAAGCGATCTGAGCCTAATCCGATGCCGCTGCGGGCGCTTTTGCTCGAGGATTCTCCTGAAGACGTGGAGCTGATTCTCGAAAACCTGCGTTCGGCCGGCTTTTCCGTTGAAGCGGATGCGGCCGAAACGGAGGAGCAGTTTGTCGCACTGCTTCGCGAGAGGGGCTATCACGTCATTCTTTCGGACTTTAATCTCCCGGGGTACAATGCCTTCGGCGCGTTAAAGGCGGCCATGGAATACTGCCCGGATGTTCCCTTCATCTGCGTCTCCGGGGCTGTGGGCGAGGAAACGGCCGTCGAGCTGCTGAAGCAGGGCGCCGAAGATTACGTTCTCAAGGATCGTCTCACAAGGCTGCCGTTTGCCGTCCGCCGCGCACTCGATCGTGTGGAGGAAAGGAAACGGCGACTTGAAGCGGAAGAAGCCCTTCGCGAAAGCGAAGCCAAGTTTAGGACCGTTGCCGACACGGCGCAGGCCGCCATTTTCATCTATCAAGGCGAGCATTTTGCCTGGGTCAACCGCTGTTCCGAAAAACTAACCGGTTACAGCAGCGAAGAGTTGTTAGAAATGAAGTTTTGGGAGCTGGTTCATCCGGAGGACAGGGACATGGTTCGCGAGCGCGGTCTGGCTCGGCAGCGCGGCGAAACCGTTCCGAACCGCTATGAGTTCAGAATCCTCACTAAATCGGGCGAAACGCGCTGGCTGGACTTTACCGCCGGCGTCATCAGCTACAAGGGAACGCCGGCCGGGCTGGGCACCGCGTTCGACATTACCGACCGCAAGCGCACGGAGGCCGAACTGCAGAAGACGGTCCACGAAAAAACGATGCTGCTCAAAGAAGTCCATCACCGGGTGAAAAACAGCCTGCAGATCGTCAACAGCCTGATCAATCTGCAGGCGGTGCGGCTTCAAAACCAAGAGGCGGTTGCTGCGCTGAACGAAACCGGCAATCGAATCATGGCCATGGCGCTGCTGCACGATGCTCTCTACCGTTCCGGCGTCATGTCGGCCGTTCAGGTCCGGCCGTATTTCGAGGGGGTCTGCAATGCCATCGTCCGATCCTACGGCATTCAGGCCGCGCGGATCGCGCTGCGCCGCCGCATCGACGACCTGACGATGAACATCGACCAGGCGATCGCCTGCGGTTTGATTATCAACGAGCTCGTCTCCAATGCAGTTAAATACGCATTCCCTTCCGGAAGCGGCGTCATCGAAATCGAGCTGGTCCAGAGGGAAAACCAATTCGTTGAAATGACCGTTTCCGACAACGGCGTCGGCCTGCCGGACGATGTTCCGTTTGACGGCACCGCTTCTTTGGGTATGAAACTGGTGTCGCTTTTGACGCAGCAGCTTAACGGCTCGATGGAAGTCATTCGCGACGGCGGAACGACTTTTCGTTTCTCTTTCAAGTTGAAAAAGGAATAGCCTTCTCAAGAAGGAAAACTTGATGAGCGAATCGACACCCTCTGTTCTTATTGTTGAAGACGAGCCGATCGTCGCCGAAGATCTGCGCGTTCATCTTCGATTGCTCGGCTATGAGAACATTGAAAAGGTGATGAGTGCGGAAGAAGCCTTGGAGTTCGTGGAAAAGCAGCCGCCGGACATTGTCCTGATGGATATTCGCCTTCAAGGCGAAATGGACGGCATCGATGCGGCAAAGCTGATTCACGAGCGTCTGCACTTACCGGTGATCTTTATCACCGCTTTTGCCGATGAAGAATCGGTCGAGCGCGCCAAAGAAGCGGAGAGCTTCGGCTACATCCTCAAGCCGTTCGACAGCCTCACAGTCAAGACCACCATCGAGATGGCGCTTTACAAACATCGCATATCCGAGGCATTGCGGCTCAGCGAGCTCAAGTACCGCTCCATCTTCACCTACAGTCCCATCGGCATTTTTCAAGCAAACCCCGAGCACAAGGTCATCACCGTCAATCCTGCCCTGGCCGCTCTCATCGGCTGCGCTTCGGAAGAGGAGGCCGTTGCTTATCTCCAGGATCTGAACGACGAGCTGTGGGTCGATCCCAAGGATCGCCTTTGTTTCATGGAAGACCTGAAAAAGAAAGGCGCTGCGGACATCGAAGCGCGCATCAAGCGCAAGGACGGCCGGACGATATGGATCGCACTTACCTCACGCTTCAATAAGGACTTGAACCTCATCGACGGATTTGCGGTCGACATTTCGGAACGGAAAGCGGCGGAGATTCGCGCCGCTGAGGAGCATCGAATGCTGCTGCGCTCGATTTCTGAAATGCAGAAATTCACTTATGCCGCTTCGCACGATCTTCAGGAGCCGTTGCGTATAGTGGTCAGCTTCGTCCAGCTTCTCCAAAGGAAGTATGGCGGCAAGCTGGATAAGGAGGCCGATGAGTTTATCGGCTTTGCCGTGAACGGCGCCCGACGCATGCAGCGACTGCTCGGCGATCTGCGCACCTATGCGCGCATCGTTTCCGTTTCACCGAATTTACGCCCCATTTCTCTTCATAAATTAATCGATCGCGCCCTTTCCTCATTGCAATCTGCCATCAGGGAAACCGGAGCAAAGGTGGAGCTCGGAACGCTTCCGGAATTCATCGTCGGCGACGGCAGCCACTTGCTGCTTCTTCTGCACCATCTGTTCAGCAATGCGCTTAAATTTCATGGTGCTCGGCTGCCGAGGGTAAGAGTCTTTGCTCAGGATAGACCGGACGAGTGGATTGTCGCGGTCAGCGATAACGGCATCGGCATCGATCCAAAGTACAGCGAACGCATTTTCGAAATGTTCGAAAGGTTGAACGACCGCATGAACTACCCCGGCAGCGGAATGGGGCTGCCGATCTGCAAAAAAATCGTTGAGGCGCACAACGGCCGCATTTGGTTCGAATCGCAGACAGGTGAAGGAACAACGTTTTATTTCTCATTACCTAAAAAGGTCGAAGGCAGGGCAAACATAACGACTTGACAATTTTTCCTTGCCTTTTTCTCATGAATGTTTCATATTGTCGGCAATCAATATCAATCAGTCTCCCCTGCATCGGTGTCCTGCTGTTTTGCAAAACGGATTCTGAAACACGGTGTTTTTCACGTCAGGATCTCCACAGTATTGAATGGTTCGCATTATCAAGTTTGAACTTCAAGGGTTGGGTGCGGTGAACGTCAACGACGTCGGAAAGGGTAAAAAGCGGGTGCGGAGTTCAAAATGATAAAGAGTACGCAGGACAAGCTGATCCTCTTTATGTCTCTTCTCATCCTCTTCATGATAGGCGGCCTCTTTCTTTTCCGATACAGCGAACAGAACAAGATCAACACGCTGTTGCTCGATAAGCAACGCGAAAGTGCGGTTTTGACGGATAGGATCCTTGAGCTCGAATCTGCAGCGATCCGAAATATGCTCCAGGATTTTACCTTTTGGGACGACTTGGTCGCCTTTGTCCGCACCGCAGACCCCGCCTGGCCGGAGATGAATATTATCCATCCAATGGAGACTTTTTCGATCGATTTTGCCTGGGTCTATGGAAAAGACCTTTCATTGGTTTACTCTTATAATCGATTTAAACACCCCCACTTTAAAACTCTGCCATTATCATCGCAGGAAATGGCGTCCGTTGTATCCCCCGGCGCATCCATCCACTTTTTTTTTATGAGCGATTTGGGGCTGATGGAGGTGTTCGGCGCATCGATTCATCCTACTCACGACCCGAATCGGCTCACTCCTCCAGAGGGCTATTTCTTTTACGCCAGACTATGGGATGAAGATTTCCTTAAAAAACTGTCGGAATCGACGGCGGCAGAGATCATTCTTCTGCCGACGGAGCCGGCGCGTCCAGCAAAACCAAGAATCGATAACGTCAATTTTGTAATCGAAAACGTCAAATCCTTAAACGGTTGGAACGGCTCGCCGGTCGCGCATCTGATCTTCCGTACGCCGATCGAAATTGCGCGGACATTGAAAAGCCGCGCCGACAAACAGTATTCCCTCATCATCCTCTTTTCCATCATCATCCTTGAGGCGATCTCCTACATCCTCTATTTGTTCGTTTTTCGCCCGTTGCACATGATCACCCGAGCGCTGGAAAGAAACGATTCAGGGATTATTGCGCCGTTGATGACGGCGGAGCACGAATTCGGTCAATTGGCGAGAACGGTAGCCCGCTTTTTCGAACAGCAGCAGAAACTGCAGAACGAGGTGGAAGAGCATAAAAAAGCGGTCGAGGCCCTGCGCGCCAGCGAGGAAAAGTATCGCAATCTTGTCGACACCATGCTCGACGGGGTCTACAAGAGCACTCACGACGGCCGTTTCGTCGAAGTCAACGAGGCCTTGGTCAAAATGCTGGGCTACGACAGCAAAGAAGAGCTGATGAAGATCGATATTCCCACTCAGCTCTACTTCCAACCCGAAGACCGAGACAGTGCGACGCTGCAGGAAAAATTGGAAGAAACCGCGGTCTTTCGTCTGCGGAAAAAGGACGGGTCCGAGATATGGGTCGAGGATCACGGCCGCCATATTCTGGACGAACAAGGCAACATCATCTATCACGAAGGCATTCTGCGCGATATTTCCGACCGACTTCGCGCCCAAGAAGCTCTGCGAAAAAGTGAAGAATGGATGCGCATCCTCATTGAAGGCACATCCGACTTTTTCCTCTACACCCAGGATGCTGTCGGACGGGTCTCCTACATCTCTCCCTCTGTGGAGAAAATCACCGGCCACACGGTTGATGAATGGATGGGGCAGACGCACTGGTTCACGACCGACAGCGACATCAACCGTATTGCCCGCGAACGCACCAACAAGCACCTGCGCGGAGAAGACACCAACGAACCGATGCTGGTCGAAATGGAGCACGCCGACGGCTCTATCATCTACCTTGAGCTCTTCGAACACCCGATATTTAGAAACGGCCGGGTCATCGGAATTCAGGGACTGGCTCACGACATTACCGCTCGAAAGCGGGCCGAACAGGAGCAATGGGCGCGTTTTCAACGTCTGCGCAAGCAACATGAAACCATGATTCGCCTCGCCGCAGATAGGACAACCATTCAAGAAAACCTTCAGGAAGCTTTACAGCGGATTACGGAGGCAGCGGCGGAGGCTTTGGATGCCGCCCGCTGCAGCATTTGGAGGCTGGAAGAAGAGGACTCCTGGCTCGTCTGCAAGGATCTGTACCTATCCCATCAAAAACGGCACGCAATCAGTGTGGAACCGTTGAAAACAGAGGCCTTTCCCATATACTTACAGGCGCTGCGTTCCAGCCGCGTCGTTCCCCTGCACGACGCCTTGAACGACCCGTACTCGCGCGAATTGATCGAAGGCTATCTCAAACCGAACGGCATTACGGCCATGCTCGACGCGCCTATCCGTATGGCCGGGAAATTAACCGGTGTGGTCTGTTTTGAAAGCGTCAATGGGCCGCGCGTGTGGGCCGAGGATGAGATCAACTTTGCAGCTCAGATCAGCGACCAAGTGGCGCAGGCCTTCCTCGATGACGAACGTCATAGAGCCGAGAAGGCGCTGCGGGAATCTTTGGACAAGATCACAGTTCTTTTAAAAGAAGTGCATCATCGCGTAAAGAACAATCTCCAGATCATGTCCAGCCTTCTCAACCTGCAGGCCGTTCACACCAAAAATGCCGAGGTGCTGGAGGCCTTGCGCGAAGCTGGCAACCGCATACGATCCATGGCGCTGTTGCACGAAACACTCTACCGCTCAGGCAACCTCGCTTTTGTTGACTCCCGAGATTATGTAGAAATCGTGTGCGGCGTCATCCTCCGTACCTTTACCAATCAGCAAAATGGCGGGGCGAACATCAGATTAGAGCGGCACATTGCGCCGATCTCTTTGGACATCGACCAGGCGGTCTCCTGCGGACTGATCATCAACGAGTTGGTTTCCAATGCCTTTAAACATGCGTTTCCCGAAAAGCGCGTCGGCACGATTAAAGTGGAAATGAATCGATTGGAAAATGATCTTGTCGAATTGATCGTCGCCGACGACGGCATCGGTCTTCCTCCCTCCTTCTCACTGGCTGATCATGATTCCCTCGGCCTGCGCCTGGTGACGATGCTGACCGAAAAGCTCAAAGGCACGCTCGAACACCTGAGGCGGCCGGGTACCGCCTTCAGAGTTGTCTTCAAAGTACGTTCGGAGTCGGAATAATGCCCTGTATGATCTGAATGCGGCTCTTTGCTGCGACAAAAGCCGTTTTTCAAGCCGCCAAGCCAAGAATAGCCTCCGATTTGTCAAGTCCACCGAATACGCAGATTTCTCTGCCCGCCCTTTCCGCTAAGTAGATGCTCAAGTCGGCCCATCAGGAACCGGACGGCAATGTGCGGCTGCCTTGCCGATGCGTGAACGGAACCCTTTATATAAACACTTCTGCCCTTATCCCTCCCGTCATCTCAAGCCTGCATAAGCGCCTTCCGTACCGAGGCGACGAACCTTTTTTTCTTCCCCATGCGATGCCCACAGCCCGCCGCTCGTCGACAAGCCCGCGATGGCCGCCGGCGGGCAAGATAACCGGCTGCAGCACCTTCGTGTTCCGCTTGCGAAATTCCGAATTCATACTTTCTCAACCTTTCACACGATATATCGTGCGTTTTCCGAAATATCAGAGATAAAAGCCGTCGATCGAATTGTCCTGACTGCGGTCGAAGCACTCTATCTCATTGTTTGCATATAAGTTTAACCGGCCGGATAAAAGATATTCGAGTGTGGCATTGAAATTGACCGACTTGTTGCGTTTGCATGCCACACAGTTGCCGATGTGCCGAGCGGGAGAATTCTCGGCTCTTTTGATGGCGATGAGGAGGAAGGAGAGAATATATGTTGGGTAGAAGGCTTTTAATCGGCGTTTTCGTATGCATAATCGCATATACATCTGCGCCGGCAGCGGTCGTCAAGCTGACTGACAAAGAGATGCTTGAAGCCGCTGAAACGGTGGTAGCGGCTACGGTTATCTCACAAAACGCTCATTGGGATTCGGAGCATCGCAACATCGTAACCGACGTCACGGTCAATGTCGATTATCTCATAAAGGGGAAGGTCAATGGTCGGCAAATGACGTTTACCGTCTCCGGCGGTCGCGTGGGGGATATCATTCAGGAAGTCTCCGATACACCGATCTTTTTTGAAGGCGAACAAGCGGTTCTGTTCCTGCAGCCCGGCAAAAACCCCATTGTCGGCGGCGAACAGGGAAAAGTGCCCATTGCTGAAAACCGTGTAATCGGCCGGAAAATGAGCTTGGAGGAATACATTTCCTCTTTGACGGCATCGATTCCGCTTCGTTCATCAACGTCGGCACCAGCAGGCACGGTGCAGGTGCTTGCCCCGTTCGAGTATGAAGAATGTGTCATGCCCGCTCCCTCCGCAGGCAAGATGGAAGAAAGGGCCGAGCAATCCGAAGCCCAACAACAGATTAAAGTCGCCTCCACCCTGCTCTCCGAAGGATTCGAAAGCGGATATCCCACCGGTCTGTGGAGTTACTCCAGCGGGACGAACGGATATACATGGGGCGTGGAAAGCTTCAAGCCGTACACCGGTTCGGCAAGCGCTTGGTGCGCGGGCTGGAGCACAAAAGGCCAGCCTGACCTCAACCCCGCTGTCGATAATTATGCAAATTCCATGAACGCCTGGATGCGGTGGGGCCCCTTCGATCTCAGCGATGCGACCGCTGCACAAATGACGTTTTACCTCTGGCTGGAATCGGAAAGCAATTATGATTACTTTAAATGGGGCTCGTCGCTCGACGGGAATGCCTTTGCCATGTACAAAACCTCCGGTACGAGCAGCGGCTGGGTCCAGTTGACGCTGGACTTGACCAATCGTCTCGGAAACAGCCAGGTATGGATCGCCTTTAATTTCACCAGCAGCTCAGCCAATACCTTTAAGGGGGCGTTCGTCGACGACATCGTAATCATCAAGGAACTCCCCGATGCCGCTTCGCCGGTCATTTACAACATTACGCCGGGTAAAGCTTCGGCCGGAACCTCCACGCGGGTCACCATCAGCGGCAACAACTTCGGCGATCAACAGGGCAACGGCTGTGTAGAGTTCTTTTACCGCAGCGGACAGCCAAAAATCCAAGCGCCGATTGTTTCATGGAGCAATACCACCATCGTTTGCGAAGTGCCGATCGGCACCGTCAACGGCTACGCCGGATCAGCAGCCAGCGGGCCGGTAACGGTCACAACGAACGATGGCAAAACGAGCTTGGGTTACGATTTCATCGTTTCCTTCGGCTACGGCTTGCGTCGTTGGTTCTCCATCAGCGTGCCCTATTATATCAATCAGAACTCGGCACCGATCAGCGGCGCCGCAGCGGCCATACGAGCAGCGGCGGATACCTGGACTTATGACGGAACCGCCGACTTTAGCTTGACCTATTTAGGAACCTGCAATGCGACATCTTCATCCTACAACGGTAAAAACGAAATTATGTGGGCTCCATTGGGAAGCAGCGGCGCTATTGCCCAAGCAACCTGTTGGTTTACAACCGGCGGCGCAATTTTGGAAAACGATATTTGCTTCAACAGCAGCTATGCCTGGGGAATTGGAAGCGGTTCGTTCTATGATGTCGAGACCATAGCTTTGCACGAATTCGGCCATTGGCTCAGCCTGCGCGACCTTTACGGCGATATCGGCGACAACATCAATGACCGCAGCAAAGTCATGTACGGATTCGGCTATACCAATGGTACCAAGCGGGAGCTGACAGGCGACGATCGTGACGGAATCCTTTATATTTACGGCCATGCACCCACAATCGACAACAACTGGGTTACTCACGAGCTGGACATGGGCACGGCTCAAGCACAAATGTGTGCCGCTGTTTCCTATACTTTGGGCACAGCCGTCGTGTATGATGAATTCTGCCCTTTGCTGAGCGGTCAAAAAGCTATCCGCCGTTGGTGGGCGATGCACGCTCTGGATAACAGCTACATCCGACTCTATTTTACTCAAGCAATGTTAGCGGATGCCGGCTTTGCGGGCTCTCCCGTCATTTATCACTACTCCAGCAGCAATAGCTGGGCGGCCGTCGCCACCAGCGAGGTGCGCACGGACGGCAACTTGCTCTATGTTGAGTCGCTGGAGCCGGTAACCTCTTGGTCTCCCTTCACTCTCATGGACTCCGGCCCCATCAGCGTTGAATTTATGTCTTTCGAAGCCTTCTTGACAGACAAAGGGGTGGAGTTGAAATGGCGCACGGCTCAGGAGATCAACGTTGCCGGCTACGAACTGCAGCGTCGCAGCGAGCGTGAGCCGGAGTGGCGCACGATCGCCTCTTTTGCCGATCACGATCGATTAACGGCAAAGGGCACCACGGAAGAATCCGAGTACCGCTTCCTCGACCCGTCCGCGCCCGATGGACGTGTCGATTATCGGGTGAGGGCCGTTTGCTTGGATGGTAGCGTCGAACCCTGGCACGAAACCGGCATCATCCTAACGGCCGTAGCCGACTATTCAAATGCGCCTCGGACCTTTGTCGTTCGACCGGCCTTCCCCAACCCGTTCAATCCGTCGACGACGCTTACCTTCGATCTTCCTCAAAGCGAATTGGTCGAGATTTCCGTCTATGATGTTCTTGGGCGAGAGGTCGCCGTATTGCTTCATGACGTGCTCTCGGCCGGACGTCATCAGACGGTTTGGAATGCTGAGGACGCGCCCGGTGGAATTTACTTTATCCGAATCTCTGCCGGTGAGTTCAAAGACTTGAAACGAGTCGTGCTTTTGAAGTAAAAGAAAAGCCCCGCCGCTCTCCGCGACGGGGCTTTTTTCATATCCTTCGGCCATCTTTTGCTATTTGGCGGGAATCACCTTCATCCACACGTTAATAGGTTCGAAATTC
>FWPV01005170.1_pt1 | contig 26435 bp, 18 predicted proteins | sample 2228371 | NCBI WGS metagenome assembly FWPV01 (sample SAMEA103939776, study PRJEB20133) | metagenome
AGTATATGGTGTTTAATATTTGGTGTCGCATATTCGATGTTGAGTATATGGTGTTTAATATTTGGTGTCGCATATTCGATGTTGAGTATATGGTGTTTAATATTTGGTGTTTAATATCTGGTATTTAATATTTGGTGTCGCATATTCGATGTTGAGTATTTGGTGTTTAATATTTGGTGTCGCATATTCGATGTTAAGTATATGGTGTTTAATATTTGGTGTCGAGTATTTGGTGTTTAATATTTGGTGTCGCATATTCGATGTTAAGTATTTGGTGTTTAATATTTGGTGTCGAGTATTTGGTGTTTAATATTTGGTGTTTAATATTCGATGTCGAGTATTTGGTGTCTAATATTTGGTGTCGCATATTCGATGTCGAGTATTTAGTGTCGAGTGTCTGGTATTCGGTATTTGGTGTTTAATATTTAGTGTCGAATACTAGACATCGAATACTAAACACCAGATATTCGACATGAAATATTTAACACCGATTATTCGACATCGAATATTAGTCATGAAACACGAGTTCCCGAATATAAGACATTGTATATGAGTCATTGGAAACTAAATATTAAATAGATACCGAAGAGTTAGAAAACCATATTTAATGACTAGTAATTAGTGTCCAACATTTGGAGGCAAATATTTATGTGGCAATAGCCAATATCTATTATTCGGGTTGAGTATTCAATGATTAATACTCAGTACTTGACTATTATTTATGTCGAGTATTCGATGTTTAATATTATGTGTTGAATTATTTCATGTCGAATAATCAGTGTTAAATATTTCATGTCGAATAATCAGTGTTAAATATTTCATGTCGAATATGTAACACATGAAATATTACATTGCACCAGATATTCGACATGAGATATTAGACACCGACATAGATGCAAATATTCGACAACCAAATATTCAACATCGAATATTAAATACCGACATAGACGCAAATAGTTGACAAACAAATACTAAACATGAAAAATGTAACACCAAATATTAGATGCCTAGTATTTGGTGTCTGTCGAATAATTGGTGTTGAATGTTTGGTGTCGAGTATTTGGTGTCTGTCGAATAATTGGTGTCGAGTATTTGGTGTATGTCGAATAATTATGTTGAATGTTTGGTGTCGAGTATTTGGTGTATGTCGAATAATTATGTTGAATGTCTGGTGTATGTCGAATAATCGGTATTGAATAATTGGTGTCGAGTATTTGGTGTATGTCGAATAATTATGTTGAATGTTTGGTGTATGTCGAAAAATCGGTATTGAATGTTTGGTGTCGAGTATTTGGTGACGAGTATTCGGTGTTTTAATATTGGTATCGAAGAATCGGTGTTACATATTTCATGTCGAGTATGTACTTGCTACGAAATATTATTAAATGACTAATCTTCGGATCCGTATTTGGTAACTCATATTTCATGTCGAGTATTAAGTTTTTCAGTGACTTGTATCAAATGAATATGGATCACTGAATATTGGATACTAACTATTAAAGATAAATGAAATATGGATCATCGAATAATCGGTGTCGAATATTTAACACCGATTATTCGAAACGAAATACTAAACATGAAATATTCGACACCAAATAATCGACATGAAATATTAAACATCAACACAGAGACCAAATAATCGACATGAAATATTAGATATCGAATATTCGACGCCGGGTATTATAAACGAAATATTAAGGTTCGAGTATTCGACATGAAATAGACACTAAATATTAGATATCGAATAATCGACACCGAATATATGGGTCTGTGTTGATGTTTAATATTTCATGTCGAGTATTATTCGGTGTCGAATAATAGCTGTTTATTTAGTGTTTAATACTCGGTGTCGAATGTTTGTCTATGTTGGTGTGGAATAATCGGTGGTAAATATTTAGTGTCGAATATTTGGTGTTAAATATTTGGTGTCGAATAATCGATGTTAAATCTTTGGTGAATATTGGATACTAACTATTAAAGATAAATGAAATATGGATCATCGAAGCTGAGTATGAATTAAGATCTAACATGAGACACTAAATATCTTAGTTGTCAGATTCGGTATTTAATAAAAAAACGAATTCGACTCTCCAAGTATCAATGGATATCAGAGTCAACTAATAATTGGGAGAGTTCGAGATAGATTAACAGATTGATTAGGTTAAGATTTGAGTCTGGAAACGAGTTGAAGTGGGGTTGAGTTTTGTTGGAAAAGACGAAGACGGGAAATAGAAACTGATAGTTATTTAAAAGATTCGGAAGACTTGAAGTCAAGATTTCAATAGAAGGATGATGAGTGAAAGACCGAATATGATTAAGAGTCGGAGAATACCTTCACTTACGGATCTCACGGCTGCATATCTTCTTAAAAATTTTGAGTTTCTTGATTTATATCGGCTGCCTCGAGAATTACATCGGGCCCTTTTTGAAAAGTATCGGGATCCTACGTATAAGATTTGTAAATCGGACTATCCGCCGCCATTGTCGAAACCCGATTGGACTTGTTCCTGGCTTGTTGAGGATATTCGATGGGATTACGATTTATGGGAACAACTTGAAAACAAGATAACAACGGAACAGGATCTTTCGAAGTATCTCGGTATAGTTATGGATATGTCATTGGATCAGACGGATCAACGGAAATTTGAGATTCTTGTCATAGTTTGTGGTATTCTCTATCTCAATAAGTGGTTTCTTGACAAGTACCCGATGCTTAAGAATTCTTTATTGGCACGTTTAAGTGAAATTGGTCCCGAGTCACCCTTTCATAAGTCGGCTTCTCTTCTCTATACCTACTTTAAATCCTAGATATCCACGATGTATCATTTTGGATGTATCGAAGAGAAGTGTGTATGAAGCCGAAGAAAGAGTCAATTAGCTCTTGAAATTGAAATCGAGAATCTTCTCTTCAAAGAAGAGAAGAGTTGAAATAAAATCGAATATGTATCAGAGAAAGGTCCAACGATCTGCTGGTGAAGAGAAGTGTCTTCAGGTTCTTTCAAGGATATATCCACATTATAAGTTTGAGACATGTCGACCGAATTTTCTTAAGAATCCGGAGACGGGTCGAAATCTTGAACTCGATTTGTATAATGATCGACTTAAGCTTGCGGTTGAGTTTAATGGAAGACAACACTATCAACATACGCCCTTCTTTCAGACCAAGGACGAGTTTAAAGAACAGAAGAGACGGGATGAATTAAAGAAAAAGCTCTGTAAGAAGAATGGCATTACACTGATATTCGTTCCCTATGATGTCAATATTGAGACCTATCTTGTCGCGAAATTAGTAAAGAAGGGCAAATATCCGCGAAAGAAGAGAGATGACAATTGTATTATTTTATAAGAAGTTAACAGGTTGAATTAAATAGAAGAAAATGATTCGTTGATTCGGAGATCAACGGATTCGAGATAAGATGAATTATATATATTATCTAATTGCAGTTGCGACGGTCGGCTGTTTTCTGGTGTTTCGAGTGTCATCCCGGTACTTACTTTATTATATTTGTGAAAAGGCTCAACTGTATCATCGGTGCTTTTTTTTCGACAGTTCATTTCGAACTGACGCTACCGACATGAAACAATATAAGATTAAGTGTGACTAGGACAATAGAAATAGACATTTTAACATCTTCCTTCTTAAGGAGGAAGATGTTGCTGGAGATGTTTCTATTGAGTTATCTTGATTGACATGGAATTGATAGGAATTCTATGTTGAGTTGAGTTCTTCATCTTAAGATGGCCAACTTTATGGAAGAAGAAATAGATAGGAAAAAAAATGAGAATGAGAATGAGAATGAGAAAGAAATTTCTTTGAGAAAAATATTACCGAAAAAGGGAAAATGGATTTTTTCGAGGTGTATGAGGAAATTCCGGACACCGGTCGTTACTCTGTTCGATGTTTTTTGGAGTATCAGAGGGAAGATTTGGATCAAGAATGTATTTTGTACAGTCATGATCTCATTGGGAGGATGTTGGAAAGGAGACCTCAAAGAAGAGAGAAGAGATACTCGGGATCGAATATGTATTGGTGTACGATTTTGTAATTAGATGAAGTTGTCGAAGTCATTGGTATCGTCGTTATTCTCCGATATGTCGAAGTGATATTCATAACGAAGAATACTGCCAATGCCACCAAAGCCTTTGAGAAACTGGGAACCTTGGGAGGTTGCTGAAGACACGATAACCATATTGGTGTGTTTACTTTGACATAAGTGATGGAGATAATCAATAATAGTGGGATCGATGTTATCAGTGAGGTCGACAGGGGGGTTTTCTGGAATGGGAGCAGAAAAGTGTTCACTGACGATAAGAATTTCAACGAGGCCCATGTTCAAGGCTGAGAGAGTGTCAGAGAATCCGTAACTAATTTTGGGGACATCTTGGGCGATGAAGTTGAAAAAGCGTGTCAAGATCTTTTGTTCTTCAACATATTTAAGATTGTGGAGACTTTCACCGAGAAGAGTGATGGCTTCATCGAGACCTCGGTCGAGACCATAGGAGATGGAGATTGTTGGTTCCTGAAGTACGGGACGCAAGCGAGGGTCAAGAAATCCTTCATTGAGGAAACGGTCCTTAAGACCAGCTGTTCCAGCGATATAGAGAGCACTGATATTGGGGACATCATTGGAGAGAAAGTATCGGGTGGCGAATTCTTTAATTTTATTGAGGTAGTGGTGGCGTCCTTCTTCGGCTTGGCGTTCAAAACGTCGCTGAGACTGACCGCCGCGGCCATGTTTCTTACGGAGTTCGATGTTTTCTCGACAGTGGATGATTTTTTCATTGCCTCGAATTGTGGCTAACATAAGACTATCACCTGAGATGATAATAAATCCGAGAGAGAGGGTTTCATCTTGGAGAGTTTCAAGGACGGACTCCAGATGAAACGTGTTATCACATAGGTAGACGAATTTAACAAGGGGGCGTGGGGGTTCGAAAGCGAGAGAGATTTTTCTTTCTTTGTCCTGTTCATCGAGGATGGTGCCTGATAGGATGATGAGACCATTTTTCGGTATGGTTTTATAGAGTTTGAGTTTATTTTGGGCGGAGGTGATGGCGGAGAGAACAGCGAGACGGTTGACTCGACTTTTAATGTTGGAAGCTGTACTGTATTCATTTGTAAGTTTGGAGTTGATCTTGGAGATTTGTTCACCCGGTGGTAGGATCAGGGTGATGACACTGGTGGCATCGAGACCTTTAAGTTTGGAGAGACGAGTGAGGAATTGTCGAGTTCTCCAAAGAGTGACTTTTTCGTCATAATCGTTCATTTTGACAGAAGATGGAGAAAATATGAACTCGATATCAATTAAAGACGAAATCAACAGGAAGAGAGGAAAGTAGAAGGATGGTTTCTTGGATAATATCAGTTTCTCCGAAGAAGGAAGAGAGACTGATATTAAGATTGATTTAATGAGAAGGAGAGTTACTTAACGAGGAGATTAGAGGGAACTGTTGAGAAGATTGGAAATTGTTTTAACGAGAGCTTGAGCTGAGGGGCGGGATTCTTTTGGTTCGAAACATGTCTCAATGATAAGACAGGAAAGGGGATAGGTGGGTGAAAAGATAGGAGAGAGAAAGTTTCGGGAAATGACATTGTGGCGGAGTTTGTCGAAAGAATTACCTACGAAGGGTGGGGTTTTATGAATAAGATGATAGAAGGTGATACCGAGAGCCCAGATATCTGACGAGATCAGAATATCGAAGGGAATAGAGGAGGAAGATGTGAGAAAGATTTCGGGACTCAGGTAGTATGGAGTTCCTTTTCTACCGCGACAGGAGAAGACGCCAGATTCCATACCTGCGAACTCGAGATCGATGATTTTAATTAATTTACCATTCCAGAGAAGATTCTCAAGTTTAATATCACGATGGACGATTCCGGAAGAGTGAAGTTTGGAGAGACCGGAGGCACTTTGTCTCATCATTTCAAGAATGACTGAATCAGAGAGAGGAGAAAGAATGTCTGATAGGGGTCGACCTTTAAAATACTCCATAAGAATACCATAAAACTGTTGTTTCTTAAGTTCAACCTTATAAAGTCCATAGTAGGAGATGACATGAAGAAAGTTAATGTTTTTGGTGAGATGGCCCTCAGTTTTAATATCTTCGAGAGAGGAAGAGGATAAGGATTGAAGTGGGAAGAGTTTAAGGGCGTATGTGTGTTTACCGTCTTTGGTTGATATTTTATATGTGACTGAGTCTTCCTTTACCGAGACATTCGTCAAGGTTATAGAAGAGTTCAAAGTGAGCCAGCGTTTCAGAGAGATTCATCGTTGAAAGTGTCAAAGAAGGGATCGGATTCTTTTGGAGAAAGATGTTTTAAAAAGACTTCAATTATTAGGAAGTGATAATTTCTGGAGAATAAGTTTCATGTTTAAAACGGTAAGTTGACATGTAAAAGGTTAAAATGGAAATAGCTCGACGTTCCTTACGACACTATGGGAAGAGGGTTGGGAAGATTGGGCGAGGAGCTCTTGGGACGGTGTATAAGTATTTCAAGAGTGATAGTTCTACCTATGCTGTTAAAAAGGTACCTTTTGAGGTCTATCGAGGAGATAAGTATATTCCGACGGGACTTATTCGGGAGATGTCAGTTTTAATTTTTTTAGGGAAGGGATATCAGCATCCGAATATCATAAGACTTCTTGACATTATTGTTAGGAAGAAGGCGTTTTACTTGATCTTACCATTAGCAGATGCGACACTGGTTGATCTTCTACCGAGATTGCATCCAAATCAGGTGAGGAATTATGCGTATCAGATTGTGTGTGGGGTTGACTATTGTTTGAGTCGGAGTATCTGGAATCGAGATCTTAAACCTGACAATGTGCTTTACTTTGAGAAAGAGGATCGGCTTGTTTTAACGGATTTTGGTTTAGCTCGGCATGTAAACATGGCGGATCCCAATAAGAAGTATACAAATGAGGTTTACAGTCTCTGGTATCGAGCGCCGGAGATATTAATGGGAGATTTATATACAGAGAAGGCTGAGGTGTGGGCTTTGGGGTGTATTATTGCTGAGATGTATTTGAGGCATCCACTTTTTGCGGAGAGGTCGGAGGAAGATCAACTTGGGACGATTTTTTCGATTATGGGTACACCTGATCCAGAAACGTGGCCTCATTTGGACGAACTTCCTGGATGTCCTCAAGATCTTCCAACATGGGATTCCGTCTTTTATCGATATCAGTATCGGTTTGGTTATGATGAGATGGCGTATGATCTTCTTTCGAAGATGTTAAGAATTAATCCCCGAGAGAGGATTTCGGTTGAAGAAGTTCTTCAGCATTCTTATTTTAAAGATTTTTCTTCGGTGTCGTATTCTCGGAAGACGCAACTTGACCAACTTTTCGAGGTTGAACAATATCCCCTTTTGACATTGGAGGAGAAGGGACTTCTTACTCCAGGATATTTTGAGGCGCGAGCTGACTATCTTACCCGTATTCTGAATTTTATTCGTCAACATGAGAAGGATATTCGGAACTACTTTGTCGTTGCTTATCTGTATGATGTTGTTGCTCCCTATGTAAAGCGAAACTCGGGAGAAGAACAATTGTCGAACGGGGCTCAACTGTCTCTTATGGATATATCACAGAGTATTGTTGATTCTAACCTGATGACATATAGTGAGCTTATGAGATTTCATAAGACGGAGACACAGATTAATACGGATGAGATTTTTGAGACGAATCTTCTTCTTCTGCGTCTTGTCAACTATGATCTTAATGTGGCGACGAGTTACGACTTTTTCTGCTGCTACTGTCAAGAGGTTTCCTGTTCGGAAAGGAGACGGAAAGCTCTGGAACGTTTGATTGAGGTGACAAAGACACCTCTTGTTGCTTGCGTTAAGCCGTCTGACCTAGCGCGAGCATGTCTTGAGTGTTCTGAGATTTCGGATGTGGAGGAACGATTTTCATCGAATTTTCAAAATGTTTTCGATTTCTCAATTCACCTTAAGTCTCAGATAGGGTGAGAAAGGAGAGAAGAAGAATAACGGTGAAAAATTCTTCGAACTTAAAATGAAATTTGGGAGTAAGAATATCATTGAAGATGAAGGATAATCAAAGTCGAATGTCATCGAAGATTGAAAAGTTGTTTAATCGTGCACGGGAGATGGCGTTGAGAGGGGAGATGGAGATGTTGCATGGGGCTATTCTTGTTAAGGGAAATCGTGTTATATCGGATGGATTTAATTCGTATCGAACCAAGATGTCGACGTTTGTTGGTTCCTCCGTTCATGCGGAGAGGGCCTGTCTCCGAAACTTTTTTGGGCGCTTGTCAAGGTGTTATCAATTTCCGTCTTGGTTTTTATCTTCCCGTTTCATCATCTCGAAGAAAGGGAAAGAGGAAGTTAGTTCGGGAGTCTTACGATCTTTATATTGTTCGGATTGCTTATACTCTTGAGGGGAAGGAGTATTACGCCATGTCACGTCCCTGTAAGTCGTGTCTTACTCTTTTAAAATCATATGGAGTAAGGAGGGTGTATTATACGGTTTTAAGTCGACCGGGAGAGCTTCGATATCAGATGGAGAAGATTAAGGACATGGAGACGGATCATATCAGTGGAGGAATGAGATCAACATTCACAAAAAATATTTTGAAGAAATATTGATGAGAGAGAATATCTGGAATTTTAGGGAAAGAAAAATTCAAGCTTCAGATGATTGACATACTTCGAAGGGTTGTGTATGCGGGAGGTCTTGTTTTAATTTTTTGGATGTGTGTTACTTACCAACTTTCGACGTTGTTTCATGTGTTGGCAACAATGGCGACGATGTATGATGTTCTCTACTTACATCGGCAAGTTTTAGAGTCATCGTTTTTTCGAAAGAAGAGCAGACTTTTAACGATGTGGCATTTTATTCTTGTTTTTATTTTTGGGAGTTTTATGGTACTCTTTAATGAGTTTATTTATTATCAGTATCTACAGGATTCCTTTAATGTATCAAGAGTCATCCTGATAAGTCAAGTGGGAGATGTATTTCAGTATCTTGGGAAATATGTGGGGAGGCATTACATTGGTTGGATTTCCCCCCGAAAGACATGGGAGGGGTACTTTATAGGTTATGTGGGACTTCTGATGGTTTTTTCGAGGAGTTATTCTCTTGGGACAATAACAGTTATTTACATAACTGGAATTGGATCAAGTCTTCTTTCCTCTTTAATTAAGAGGATACTTTATGTAAAAGATTATTCTGACTTACTGGGGCCTCATGGGGGATGGGTTGACCGGATTGACTCGATAGTGGGTCCCATACTGTTCGAGTATCTTAAGTCGGTGAGAAGGAAAAGGTAGTTTGGGAGATACCTCCATTCGAGAATTGGCGTAACAGTTCTGAAAATTCTGGAATTGAGGAGAGGGAAAGGTGGGGGAGATTAAACTGTTGATAGAGAGAGCGTCGTTTGGGTGATGGGCCTGAGTTTTCAAAGAGAGCGTTATTTTCAACTTTCTCAAGAAGAGTTAGAAAAGTTGCACACTTGGGAAGTTGAAACTCCTCTTCAAGGTGAAGACGAACCCGAGCTTCTTCTAAGACGGAGGAGGGCAAGGTTTCTCCTGTATAAATGTTTTTCTCCGTCTTAATGATATTTTCAAACTCATTTCGTGTGAAGTGGTAAAGATTAATGCCACAAATAGCTGTTAGACGGTCGAATGGGACATAATCATAGATGAGTTCATCGAGGACATCTTTATCATTACGTTCGACGGGTTTATTAAAGATAGATGGGACGAGATATTCAATGGATCTTTTTTGTTCTTCGCGAAGGACTTCAATGTAGGCCTTCTTTCCCAGAGAAGATAACTTTTCAAGAGCTGTCCAAATCATATCCTTGGAGGGGAGACCATAGTGAATGGGAAAGCCGAGAAGATAAGCCTGGACTTTAAACGGAAGCATAGCGATTTTATAGGCGAGATCGCTTAACTGTAACAGTTTGGTTTCAAGCGAAGGGAAGAGTTCCTTTGCCTTGATAAGGTCTTGTTTTGTAGTGCCAGCCATTGAACATTCTTTAACCATTTTCTCGATGAGAGGGAAGTAGATCTTGGTGCCAACGTGTTCCCAGTATTTTGGTGTATAGTAGAACAAGAAGTGTCCACGGGAGGTGATACTTTTGAGTAACTCGCCATCTAGGAAGTCTGCGAGGGGAAGGACACGATCACAGTCGATATAAAGTTGACGGTATTTGTTTGGATCGAGATTTGGACGATTTCCGGCGCGGATGGATAGAGCCACCTGTTCAAGAGTTAGATTTTCCAGAGGAGGACATTCAAGACTTATAACTTGTATCTTCTCACAAAATTTGGGGTCAGAGTAGATCTTTGATGTTGATTCGACGAGCCACGACACAATTGGAGGTGCATTTGGCTCTAAGGCTGAGGGAGCATTTGGAGCTCCCCCTGACATAAGATAGATGGCACCATATTCGGGATACCGAGTTAGCTTGAGAAAGTGTTGTTTCTCCACATATTGAGAGAGACCGAGACGCAATAGGGAACGATATGCCACTAAACAGTCATCATCAACGGGATTCTCAAGGAGCCATGAAAGAAGGCCCTCGGATGAAATAAAGTCGAGAGCGAGACCTTGTTCCACAGAGCCATAGACGATACATTGTCTTACTCGTTCTTTCATTTCTTCCTTTGATAGATTATTTGACATTGGGATCTCAATTGAAGAGAGGGACATTTTATTCTACACGGTAACCTATTAAGGTTTTTAATAGACAATAGAATTCATTTTATTTTGTTTTTCATTTTGTATTTTCAGGTTTCGATAAAAGGGAGCGACTTCGGAGAGAAGAGAGACAATCGTTGAACTTCTTATCAAAAGAGAAGTATTTTATTTATTTCTCTTTTGATAAGGTTAAAAGGAAAAGGGAGACTATGGAAAATGAGAATTATCTATTTGACACATTTTACGGAGCGAACTTATCCAAACTATGTTACAGTTCTTCCGGTGACTTCGGAGACGATTACAATTAAAGATCACATTCAGGCTCTGTCATACTTATGTGATCAGCCTGACTCTTTTGCCATTGTTGTTAGTGAACCCCCGATTTCTCCAAATAAGCCTTCTTCTGGTGAGGATATTGACTTTTCGAAGATTGTCAGTGTTGTCAGTCACCTTTCAATCAATCTTCCTGAAGGGTGTTCCTTTGTTGCACTTTCGTATACCCTCAAGAGGGCGCCGAGTGGGAGTCTCATCTGGAGTGGACGTCTTCCAAGAAGGATGAACCTGATTTCGATGAGTCCCATGATCACTCAGATTACATGTTATTTCATTGGGAAGTCTTTTGCCCAAGAGAGTTTGGAGGCCCAGTCATATTCGAGTCTTGACGAGATGGCGTCCAAATCTCGGGGACTTATTGCGTATCCACCTCTCAATGCTGAGAGTTATATGAATAAGAATGAGTTGAAGTTTCTGTCGTCCCTGACTACCTTTTCGTCGTTGGCGGATCGACTTCCAGCTATCTACTGTATCAACTTGAAATCGTCCGTCGATCGAAGAGAGAGAATGAAGCATCGATTTAACGTGGCTGGCTTGACATCTCATGTAACATTTGTTGAGGCGGTGCCATGGACGGATCCCGTCATAGCGGATAACTTTCCGTCGGTCGATCTTCCGGAGCTTGAAATTAAGCATCACATGTGTGTGATGGGATGTATGTTAAGTCACTATAAGGCACTTCAGATGTTTATTGAATCTGGAGATGACGATGCGATCATCTGTGAGGATGATGTCATGCTTCACGATGACTTTGCCTGTCGCTATTTGACGTTGTTTGACAATGTTCCAGCGAAGACTTCTCTTGTGATGTTGGGTTGGATGGTGGGATCTCTTTATGGGTTTAAGTGGGCCGGTCGAGATCCTCAGAGAAAGAACCTGGCTCGAATTTTACCGGACCGGACCTGGAGTACAATCATGTACTGGATATCCCGAGACTACGCGATCAAGGCTCTGGAATACTTTTATTCGATCAGTCCTCTGATAAGAAAAGATAAGAAAATATCTTGCAGTCGAGGACTCATCGATGGACACTCATCTGAGGACATTACACGATACTCTCGAGGATATATTGCCATTCCTCCTCTTGCGTTAAGTGATTGTTTGGATACGACACTTCGACATAATCTGCCGGATCAGACGGACGTTTTTAACCTCTTCAAGCCATGGGGATTTAAGGACTATCTTCGGGGAGAGAGAGGGGATGTGTCCCGCTATCTGGAGGCTTCGTCTGGAACAATTCCTCTTGATGCTCTTCTTGAGATGCCACAGAATCGTACTTTGGTGACAGTTGTCTCATCCAAGGACAAAATTAGGAAGAAACTTCTTTCTCTGGATGAAAATATTATTGTTTTTATTTTCTCCAAGAAGAAGTTGGAAGGGAAACGGGATCTCTCAAGGACTCGATTTATTTTCTATAAGGGAAGCGAGAAAAAGAAGACCAAGTATGAGCTTCTCTATGAAGCGTTAATGTTCAATCCCTTTTCATCGACACATTTTGCCTGGATCGATGCCTCCTATCCTCTTCTAATGAAGGAACTTCCATCTACCTTTGATGATCGAATTCGCTATCAGCGAATTGGAGATGAGTCCTTCTTTACGGGGTCACATTCTTCTCTGATTCAGTTGTGTCGCTATCTTCTTTTCAAGAAGAAGTCTTTAAATGATGTGATGTCGTTTCATCCAGACATCTTTGGATCTCCATGGATTGACACTCGACACTATATCACTCATTTAAGAGAGAAGGAACTTAATGAGGAGGCACTTAAGGTTCTCTTCAAGTCGAAGGAGACATCGTTTTGGTATTATGAAGAGCTGCTCACTCTTCTGTCGAAACAGTTGCAGAGTGAGACCTCGAAAGAGCAGTATCAGACAATTGCCCAAGAGTTCTTTGACATGTTGATCTCTCGACGAGACTTTTTAAAGGAATTGATGACCTCCTTTCATCGAGTGGCTCCCCTCTTCGAACAATGTGAGGAGCCTCCAGGAAGACGGGTTGCGATTGTGTGCACCTATGATCAGCGTCTTTTACCCTGGGATCCTCACACAGTGACGACAGGACTGACCGGGTCAGAGGAGGCCGTGGTCTACCTTGGAATGGAACTGGCCAACTTTAACTGTCGAGTTGACATCTATGCCATGCCACCGCGTTACTCTCCCTGGCGCCTCAAGATTGCAAATCCGAGATACTATGATGCCTTTACACCTCTTTCCGATGGCTATGACATCATCATTGTCTGGAGATATCCACAGTTGATTCCACGGGTTATTCCTCATGGAACCACCATTCTGCTTTGGCCTCATGATATTTTGATTCAGGCCCAACCCAAACTTGAAGGTCTTGATGGTGTTCTCTGGCTCTCTCAGTATCAGCAACAACAGTATTGTCGGGTCGATCCGCAGTTTTCTTCCTATCCAAATATTATCTATGGCAACGGAATACCGGTGCCATTTAGGGAATCGGAAAATGAACTCTATCGAACGCCTCGACCGCCCCGCTCCTGTATCTATGGTTCCAACTATGGTCGAGGTCTCTCGATTCTTCTGGAGATATGGCCAACTATTTTTGAGAGATTTCCTAATGTCACACTTGACATCTACTATGGAGCTAACACTTGGGGAACTCTGTCAAAGGAAAAAGAGGCCAAGATTCTGAAAAGAATTGCGGATCTTCGACCGTTTGGAGTCCGTGAACACGGTCTCGTTGGTCATGAGGAGCTTATGATGGCTTACGCTCGGTCGAGTTTCTGGCTCTATCCGTGTATCATTCCCGAAGTCTACTGTATTACGGCCATCCGAGCCCAATATGCTGGATGTATTCCTGTCATTTGTCGAGGTGAGGCTCTCACTGAAACAGTCCATCCTGAGGCTCCCTCTGTCAATCGGTCAACATCAGATATTATGTGTCTTGTCCAAAATATTGACACTATCACCTCAACGACAGGTCAGTTGCCCTCCTTTATCCAGGAGTATAAGGATCTTCTTCTTCGAACGTTGGAACGGGCTGAGACAATTACCGAAAAAGAAAGAGAAAAGTACTATCTTTTTGCGAAAGACAAGACATGGGAGTCTGTCGCCGAGAAAGTTCTGTCAAACTATGCCAGTTTTGATCTTGTCGGATATGTCATTAATTCTGACGGTTCTTCCGACAGGTGGAGTCAGTTCTCATCGCAAATTAAGTGGGAGTGGCCTCCCATTGAGAGGTTCCCTCCCGTTGACGAGAACTTGACTCCAGAACAAGTCAATCTCTCAAAGAAAAAGAAATCTGATGTCGCTATTCATCTTAACCTCTGGACACAACTTGTTAATGATACCAATATTGACACCTATCTGGTTCTTCGCGATAACATTATCTTTTGCACAAACTTTTCCGGGAAGCTTCGAACAATCTTAAGTGAGTTGGTTCTAGTTTCATGGGATCTTCTCTTTCTTGGAGGACATACGTCCGATTTCTCGAAAAACGAGACTTCCGATGATCTGGGAGCCAGTCGCTACTCAATTATTTTAATGTCATCGACTGAGACTCATCTTTCCCCTGAAACCTCCCGAAACGAACACATCAGCGGTTACATTATAACCAAGGAGGGAGCTCGAAAACTTCTTCGTCGAGCGAAAAAGGGAATTGAGAGTACCTTTGATCAGTGGCTTCTTGAACAACTTCCTCATCTTACTGTCTATGCTATCGAACCTTCCCTGGTCCAGAGAATCTCGGTTCCAGTGTCCCCTTCGAAAGATGAAACCGTCAAGAATGTTTCAACCGACAATTAAATCGCAATGAGAAATGAGTCTTTATTTGGAGAATGTCATTTCTCATTTCCATACGTAAGTCTTTGGAAAAATGAAAAAAAACAAGGTTAAAAACGTCGATGAAAAAAAAATGTCAACACTGCAAGTTCAAGAGATTGAACTTATCCTGTCTCAGAATCGATCGGGAGAAGATTCGACCTCCCTCATATGGAGGTGTTATCGAGAAGGATATCCGTATCTTGGCTATCTTCTCGGCAAGAAGATGTGTCGGAAACGATGGAAAGAGAGAAGTCGAGAATTTCTGGACAGCTGGAGTCTCTGTGCCTATTATAGTGGGCGCTACCGAAAGTGTTTGGAAATTCTGATATATGTTATCGATCATTATCCTCTTAATCCTGAAACATTTAAACGTCTTATTGGTAACCTCTCTTTCTGTATTTCCAAGTGTAAAAACGACTTTACCGACTATCCAGGAGACATTGTTAAGAATCTGCCATATAAGTATCCGAATGCGACGGTAACATTTACTATCACGACATGCAAACGCTTAGATCTTTTTATACGCACCATGAACTCATTTCTTCGGTGCTGCCTTGATCTTGATCTTATTGCGGAATTTATTTGTGTTGATGATAACTCCTCGGAGGAAGATCGTCAAAAGATGAAGGAACTGTATCCGTTTTTCCGATTTATCTGGAAGGATAAATCGTCAAAGGGGCATGCTAAGAGTATGAATATTCTTCGTCAAGAAGTCAAGACACCTTATGTTTTTTCCTGTGAGGATGATTGGCAGTTTATTATTCCACGACACTATATTCGGGACGCGTTGTTAATTATTTCGGAGAATCCTCAGATTGGACAAGTTCTTATTAATCGGAACTATGCTGAGACAGAGAAGGATCATAATATTGTCGGGGGACACTGGCATCGAACTTCGACCGGTCTTAATTATATTCTTCATGAGTATTATCCTCTGAAGTCGAAGGAACTGGATGCCTTTGAGAAGAGAAATCGGGGACCTCATAATGCGTATTGGCCGTGCTACTCGTTTCGACCCTCTCTGTTTCGACGGAATATTTGGGATGTGATTGGTCCCTATTGTGAGGAACCGTGTCATTTTGAGATGGAATATGCGTACCGCTATATTGAGGCGGGGTATCAGTCGTGTTTCTTTCCGGCCATCTATTGTCTTCACATTGGGAGACTGACCTCCGAACGAGGAACTTCTCTTTCCAACGCCTACGACCTAAACAATGTGTGTCAATATGTTCAGAGTTCGTTCGAAATCGATGGAAGTCCAGACATAAATGACAGCTCTTCAGATAGCTTCTTTCTGGATCTGGAGAAGGATGATCCGATTGAAATTAAACCTCTCGCTTGGTTTGATACATGCGAAGCTCTTTGTGACCATCTTAACATGCAGACAAAGGGGGATTACCAGTGGAATCGAATTAAACTTGTTTCTCATGATTCTCCCGACTACTATCTTATCATGACATGTCCAGGGCCGACGGATACATTTGTTCCGGAGAGGACTCTAGTCTTTCAAAGTGAGCCGAGTACTGAACAAGATCGAGAGAGATGGGGAGTCTGGGTGAATCCCGATTCGACGAAGTTTCTCCATGTTCGCCGATATGATAGCTTTCCCAACTGTCCCGATTGGCATCTTGGCGAAAGCTATTCGGAATTGTCTAAACAGATCCAGGAGAACGTTACTGTGAAAAAGACAAAACTCTTTTCCACAATTCTGTCATCGAAATATTTCGCTCGTGGACATAAGTTGCGAATTGACTTTGTAAAATATTATGAATCGCGGGATGACGTTCCTCCGATTGACATCTTCGGATTTGACAATGAGCATCAGTTTAAGTCCTATCAGGGACCTCTTCCAAAATATAACAAGTCGAAAGGACTTCTTCCTTATAAGTACACTTTTGCCGCGGAAAATTCCTGGATTTCCAACTACTATACGGAGAAGATTGTCGATGCGATCTTGGCAGAATGTCTTTGTTTCTATTGGGGATGTCCGAATCTTGAACTGTATCTTCATCCACAGGCCTTTATACGACTTCCACTGGAAGATCCCGCTACGTGTGTCGAAATCATCAAGGAAACTCTTAACAAGGATGAGTGGTCAAAACGTCTCCCCTATATTCGTCAAGCCAAACAGGAGATTCTATCTCGACTTCAGCTGTTTCCCACCCTTGAAAGACTTCTTCCCATTGTCCATATTCCGGGTTATGTCATCAATCTTGATCGACGGCCCGACCGATACTCCAATTTTATTCAGAAAAACTGGAAGTACTGGGAGTTTTACCGATTTCCAGCGATTGATGGAAGAACTCTCGATCTTTCCCTGGAGGGGTTGAGTCCTCCCATTCTTTCGTACATTGGACCTCGGGGAAGAGACATCTTAAAACTCTTTGAAGGTAACGATTTCAACTTTCGACCAGGTGTGATTGGATGTGCTTTAAGTCATCTCACTCTTTGGAAACAGCTGTCAGATGATCATATTCACCGGGCATATTTCATCTGTGAGGATGATGCCATTCTTATGTTTCCATTTGTTACGAAAAAGACTTCCGATGTCGATATGTTTCGGAAACATCTTCGAGATGTTCTCAAAAAGATAAATTGGGACATCGTTTTTCTTGGAGCTCATCTTCATAATAAAGTTTTCGAAACAGAAACCCATGAAGAAAAGAAAGTATTTGTGATTAAGTGGTGCCCCGACAATGAGAAGTACAGATGGTACTCCAACTATATTGGAGGAACTTTCGCCTATATCATATCTCGAGATTGTGCTACGAAACTTGTTACTTTGGCCCGTAATGGAATTCAAAATGCGATTGACTATTGGCTATATAAGCTCTTTCCACAGTTTAATGTGTATTTTGTGGAGCCCTGTTTTGCCACATCTCCAATTGCACGAGTACCGGGTATTGATGATTCCGATATTCAGTTTAGTTAGACTTCGAGATCATAACAGAAAAGAAATTGACAAGATGACAGAAATTTCTCTCAATCCTTAAATATAATTGGATCATTTATAAACGGGAAATGGACTGTCTTTTATCGAAGGAAGAAAAGCTTGATGTGACATTTACCGTGACGACATGTCGACGTCTTAATCACTTTATAGAGACGATGGAGTCTTTCTTTAAGCAGTGTATTGACTTTTCCATGATTTCCACCTATCTTTTAGTGGATGATAACTCTTCGGAAGAGGATAGAGCCATTATGAAGGAGAAGTATCCATTTTTCCAATTTATTTGGAAAGAACCGAGTCAAAGTGGTCATGCTTCAAGTCTTAACATTATTTTAAAGGAAGTAAAGACGAAGTATGTCCTTCAGTGGGAGGACGACTGGAAAATCGATCGTCCGTTTTCGGTCAAAGAACTTGTGATGTTTCTGAAGGAGAAGAATGGTTTCCAGGTCAAGTTTCTTAACGAGAACGAGAGAAATGAGTATCTTCCTTATGTGGAGAAGGGTTTGACATATGTTGAGGCGATTCCCTTTGAGCCCCTCCGTGCCAGCTTCTCCTTAGATTTATGTCAGGAGATGTATATTTCATTTTTACGGGAGATAGGACGGGACGATCTTGCTGAGAGAGTCGAACGAAAAGACTATGTGTATAATGGATACTGGTGGCCTGGATTCACATTAAATCCGTCACTTTACAATATTTCGGATATGAGAAAGATTGGCCCATTTCTTCATATCAATGAGTTTGAGTTTTATCAAGGGGCTAAGGCGTATTTTCTTGGATTGAAAGTATATGTCGACTTGACTCATCAATGTATTCATATTGGGAATGACATTTCTGCATATATTCTCAACAACGCTACCCGATCGTATGAAAACATTAACACAGCTGTGAATGAACTTCTTTATCAGGTTTATACGAATTCCGATGAGTATTCGGTTAAACTTCTTCGCCAACTCTTAAGTCAGTCGAAAAGCGACACTCTTTCTCGAGAGGAAGTTGAGTGGCTTATTCTTGTAAGACCTGGACGAGATCTCTCAAGAGAGGAGCGAGTGAAGTTATGTCATGAAAGACAACGACTTGAGCCTCTCTATTCTGACATTTTACGTCTTTGTCAGAGAAAGGATCCGGAACTTCTCTCTGTCTATGAGGAAGTGAAGTCATATTTTTTTCGTCCGACTCTTGCGACATATCATCCAATTCCTCAACTCTATTCCTATAATTTTTTGGAGAAGGTTGCCGTTACACTCTATCAGCTTGGTCAACTCTCTCATGCTCTTAAACTTTATTTAACCATTGTCGAGAGAGAAAGAAATATCTCATCAGAGGAAATTCGACGAATTACCAATAATATTCGAAAAATCTGGAAAAGTTTAGTTTTGAAGGAATGATCAAAGAAATCATTGTTCCAGTCTAAAAAGTTGACTGGAACAATGAAACTTCTCGTCCGCAGACTTATTCTTTCCCACAATTATACGGCTGAACTTCTTAATCAGATGTGGTTATATTTTTTGTCTCCTTTCGAATTAACAGAAGAGGATATTCGGAAATACGAGAAAGACTATACAACGATAAAACCGTTTTTTCAGAGTCTTCTTTCAGAAGATAATGCGACTCTCTACTTTATATTTAATCAACGCAACGCCTCTCATCTGACACTCTACAAGTCAAAGGAGAAGATTAATCCGGTAATTTGGAACTACACTTCCGATAATTATTCTTTAATGTTAGATATGTTTTCGAATTTCTCCCAACAGACAGGATATTATGGATCACAACTTCTTATTCTACTCTATCAGAATGACGAGACAGAGATTGCCAGATTTCGTCAGAAAGAAAAATACCAAGAGGATAAATTCAGATTATAAATCTGTCTTGAGGAAATTGGATTAACCGAAGGACTGGAGATTCTTTTTAACACGATCTTTAACGTTATCCGGTGCAAGTTTTGAGGAAAGGACACGATTGGACAACTCCTTAAACCTATCCTTATCTCCGACATAGTAGGCACAGATAGCCGCCTCATCATAGAGTCCCCAGTCAACAATGTCCATGTCTGAAAAGAGGGAATTAGTTGGATGTTTCGCGTCGATATAAAGTTTGGCAAATTCCCAACCGAGGCGATACTTCTTCTGATGACGCCAGATCATAAGAAGATAGTAGGGAGCCTCAAATCGTTGGGGACACTTATCCAAGGCATCGAGAAAAATGCCAATTGTCTTATCATCGAACTTTTTCATCATAAAACGTCGAGTTCCGAGATAGAGAAGACTCATATAAACTTCTTCGTTCCAGCCACCCATTCTGGCTCGACGCTTGTAAAGTTGAGCGGCAAGATCATAATTATTACAGTCGCGCATACTTTGAGCCGCATAAAAGACCGCTCGTGTGTTTGTGGGTTCCTCTCGAATCTGTTTAAGAAAGGCAAAGGCGTCTTCAAGATAAGTCCACTTGTTCTTGGATCGAAAGCCCTCCCGACCCGAATAAACATAGCCTCCAGTAATGGTAGCTCTGTCTTCCTTCCAGTCTCCGTCTGGAGCTGGATATTCATGTCGAGGTTCACACCACTTCCATCTCTTTTCAGGATTAACACGGATGAGCCAGGGATAGTGATATGAGGCATTACCACTTCTCATCTCAACGTCATAACAGTCATGATAAAGGTTAGGCTTCCACGTTGCCGGAAACTTGCTTTTACCATCATAGGCAAAGGCTTGATTATCAGCATCCATAAACATTAAATACCAAGTAAACTGACTTGTTGAGTCATGGCGCTGAATGAACTCCTCCGCATATCTCAGAGCTTCAGTACGATTTTTACCGAAGTCATTTGTCCAGGGACGAGAAATAACTTCTCCGGGAAGATTTTCTTTCTGAAGATATTCCTTGATAAGACTCGGTGTATTATCAACGGATCCAGTATCACATATGACAATGGCATCAATAAGATGACGGACACTATTAAAACATCGAATAATATTGTCTTTTTCATCACGAACAATCATATTCAAACATATTTTAACCGCTTTCCCTGAACTTGAATGGGAAAGCTTTTTACGAGCATTTTTTTTGAGATTCGGAGAACTCATCTCTTTAATGTTTTTCCTTAGATATTTCAAGTTTTAAGATCGTTTTCGGAAAGCGTTGAACGAATTAAATTATTTTTCCTGATTTAAAATTATGGTGGCAATATTCGATATCATCATCCTTTCTGCTGCTGTTATTCTCATTTTGATGACGGGAATCTTTGATCTTCTTGCAATGTCGTCAGTTTCGCGTGAGCCTCTAATCACAACCGATCTTTTTCTCCGATCAGCTCGCAATTATTTAATGTGGGCCAGTGTCGTCGCATTTATTGGTCTCTTCCTCATCTTCGTACTTCTCGTCTTGACTTTTGTCTACGGTAGAAATAAAAGATCATCGAAACTTATTCCCGGATCATTGGGTCTTCTCACGTTTATTATAATTTTAATATCTGGAGTTCTCTCCATTATTGCCGCGACTCGAATTTCATCGAGACAACCTACTCTCTCCCTTCTTGGTTATAACTATGCCATCGGAGCCTCCATTCTATCAATCGGAGGTCTCGGCATGCTTATCTTAATCTACCTCTTTGTCTTCTTTCTTCGTAAACCAAAGAAAACCGAAACTCAATCCCCAAAGAAAACCGAATCTCAATCCCCAAAGAAAACCGAATCTCAACTTCCAATGAAAGGTGAACCTCAACTTCCAATAACGGAGAAAATGACAGAGACAGGAGGTGGACTTGCTCAAAGAATTTCAGAGGCCTTGAGAAAGACAGAGACAGGAGGTGGACTTGCTCAAAGAATTTCAGAGGCCTTGAGAAAGACAGAGACAGGTTCCGTTAAACGTGATGTGCCAGCTGACGGAATTGTTTCATCATCCCCTCCTAGAATGAGGAGGAGATATCCTTCTGCATTCTATTGAAACTATTTTGTTTTTCATCTCCAGAAAGGACGTAAAGGCATCAACAGAGAAGGGATTAACGGAGGAACAGTTACAAACAAATTGAGAGAAGGGAGAACGTGGATCCGCAAGTGATATGAAGAATGATACAGAATGAACTGAAGAAATATTCGAAGTAAAGAGAGGAGATCGATATTAGATCTTTGAGAGAATCTAATATCGAATTGTGTTAATCGGTGATATGTGTTCCGATAATGAGATTTTTCTCGGAGAGGTAATCGAAGATGCGTTTACACATACTTTCGCGATTTTCTCTGCTTGAATACCAACGATAGTAGAATTCGAGTCGTTCATTGGAAAATTTTTCGAATTCACTTCTTCGATCTCTTGATGAATCTTCTCGGAGAAGATATTCAATGCGTTCCTTGCGAAAGGCCTCTTCTTCCTCTTTATCCATCTTCTCAAGTTCCACTTCCTCAAAGAGGGGATGTTTTATGGGAGGAGGAATTTGAAGTTGCCAAAGAATTTCTATGAGATCCGATTTCTTCCAAGTAGTACATTCCTTACCTCTTGAGATTGTTCTCAAATCACGTGCTTTCGAATCATCCTCTTTCACGTAGTGAATGCGGAACTTATTGTCTGATAAGACGGAACCGAAGATACCTTTATGCGTACCTAGCTCTTTCCGGCGATCCTCATTTCGGGATCGGATAATTGCATTATAGATGGTATATTCATATGGATTTGTATCTCTCCAACCGATGCCTTCGGATGGTTTGAGAATACGAATTCGTCCAGTTGGTCGATCGAGTTGAGATGTAATATTATAAGACTTTCGATCATAGACCTGACTATAGAGCGTGTGAAGGTAAACCTTCTCCGTATTACTCTCCACGAGAGGAGGAGTCGCGGTTAGTTCTCGTCGGGGAGTCGAAGGTATGTCTTTTTCTCGAGGCTTTCGTCCTCGACTCTTTCCGCGATTAGCCGATTCTTGAGCTCGACGTGCAATCTCTGCACTGGGAGCCGAAATATCCGCATAATAGACAAGACGGAACCTATCAAGTACTCCTTTAATATAGGGGAACTGAGAAAGAGAGACCTTTTCAATATAGGAAAGAGTAATACACCGCTCAAGAAGCTGAGCCTGACTTTCTAAGTTAAGATTTCCGATAAGTTGATTAAAGACCGGATCATCCGGTTTCGTTCTTTCAATCTGAGCTATGATTTCTTGTTGTTGAGCCATTTGAAGTTCTGTAAGATAGTCCGGTAATGTTGTACTTCGCCTGATGATGAGAGTCGATGTGTAATAGGATTGAGCGTAAGAACTCTGAACCTGTCCAACAGGAAAGTCTCTTTGTAAAAAGAGTGTCGAACCCTCTTCTTGGAGATAACTCGGAAAACCATAACGATCATAGAGGGTAACCTTTTGACGAATGAGATTCTCTAATGCAAAGTCAATAAAACGCGGCCGGTACATATTAAGATGAGAATATAAGTCTTCCCGTTGAATGAAAAACACTTGTTTAAAGAGACTAATAATATCATCTTGGGCCTTCTTTATCTCTCCATCGGCATAGTAGACATCATATGTTGATGTATCCTCATACTCAGGAAGAGGTGATACACACGAATAGTCTCGAACGTCATAATCAGTTTCCGGAGTATAGTCGACGTCGGTTGGACGAATGTTTCGTTGTTTGTGAATGTGACAATCGACTGCACATTGCTTCATGAAACGCTCCATTCGACGAATCGTAACATCCTTCTGTTCAGACAGAAGATAGAATGAGACATCTGTCGACGTATCATCATGAGCCACCGCCGCGTGTTTATAAATCTCAATGAGTATCTTCGTCTTCGAGGGATCATATCTCTCATGAATTTCTTTGATTTGACGATTCCGTTCGTCGGGAGGCAGGTTTCTCTGGGAAAGTTGCCGAAGAGCCTCATCTCTCTCTTGTCGAATCTGCTGTCTCTTCTCTTCCAAAAGAACAACGTGACTTGTCGCTCGAATCGCACGACTTATGGCCTGATATGTGCCACTCGGATGCCATGCCGCTGAGATAATGTGAACCGAAATCACATTCGCCAAGTTAATTCCATCCCGACTAACGGGAGAACCTATCATGACCTTGATATACTCCCCATGAGCATTTTCTGGACTATTGAAAACCTCCATCATGGCTTCCACTTCAGCATTAGTCGTCTTTCCCAGAAGAAGAGCATATCTGTCCTTCTTCGGAATAGTAATACGTCGGGGGGTCACTTGAGTCGGAGGCGCACATATCGGAATCGGAGCCATTTCAGCTTCTTCGGACACAAATACAGAACTTGTCGAATCAAAGCGCTCGAACCCTTGTGCTTCAAAGGCCAGACCAAGAATAACCGCTCCCATTTCAACGAACTCTGAATAGACAAAACAGTTCCCCTTCGCCTCTTTACAAAGACGTATCGTAGTCGCGAACTTGCATGACAATCTCTCGAGTTGATCCAAATCTCTCAACATCCGTTCAAGTTCCGGCGTCGCCCTAAAATGTGTGTCATCAATCTTGACAACATATTTATTAAATGACTTCTTCCGACTGAAACTTCCATCCGGAAATACGAAATTTGAAATCTTTCTCTCGATCGAATAGAATCTTGAAATATCAGATTTCATTTCCTCTCTAATAAGTTCTCTCAATGATCCTGACATATATTTTTGATAGGTGTCATTTTGAATATCACCCATGCGTGTCGCATAAACAACAGTCTGCGGATCAATCAGTTTGTCTCCAACTCTTAATTTTGACATTGGATCATCGACCTTAATCTTTTCTCCGATAAATACCGGAACAGCTCCCGTTTCCAATTCCCGAACATATGAGATTCTCCCTCGAAAATACGGCTCCAAGTCTTCAAGTGTCGCTCTATCATAATCAAAGTTAACCGGAATCTGTTGATTCTCTGGAAGAATAAGATTAAAATGCGGACCAATCTCTCTCGCACTATTTATCATCGGTGTTGCTGAAGCCAATATCACCTTTGATCTCTTCATCCGATGAAAAATACGCCACAGTACCTTATATATTATCTTTGTTTCCGTATCATTTAAACCAGCCGCCGGATCCGTTCGAAGATTATGTATCTCATCTACAACAATAAGACAATCCGAATACTTTCTTATGATATATTCATTGATCTCTGCCTCTGTCTTTCCCTCCGTCTTCTTATTAAATTTGTTCGCAAACCTACCAAAGGTCTTAATTTTATACCACACCTTAATAGCTGTTGTAATATTACTTCTTCGTTGTTTTCCTGGCTTTGATTTCTTTACAAGATCCGTCATATATCCGTCTTCTTCCGATGTACACGTACACAAAATTTGTCGCTTCCACTCCTCTTTTAACGTTTTCCCATAAACTATAATATATGTTTTCCGAATATTACTCTTTTTCTCATGAAATCGTCGTTTAAATTCCTCGGCCGCCCGAATAACTGCACATGTCTTCCCCGTCCCCGTCCGATGAAATAAAAACAACCGATCAAGAAAAATCATCAATCGACCAATCAACTCCTGATGTTTAAAAAACATCCCCGGTCGTGTCGGAGGCGGTTCCGTCGGCGTCGACGCAAGTTCTCTAAACTCCTTTTTACTCGATATAATCTCCTGAATATTCGGAACGTCCGGATCAGGATAAAACTCTAGTAAATCATCTAGTTGAATCATCTTTACCTTATATTGAAAAATTGATTTTGTATTTATCTCTTCAAATAAACTCAATTTTTCTATCTCACACTTTTTCCTCTTTTATATTATTTTCTTGACTCCTCTCTTCATTTTTCTCCTCTTTCTTCAATCAACTCTCTCAAAAACCCCTCTAGTCTTCCTATCAAACACTATACATCAACTTATTCATACTGTCCATCCTAACAGTTAATAGAATTCTATCAACTGTTAAACAACTATACCTTCATGTTCACATCCACCCCTTCTATTTAAGTTTTGACTTACATCCACAATTATCTCCCTGACTCTCTTCTGAAAGCTCTCTCAATTCATCTTCAACTTCAAAACATCCAAATAACTAAAAGATTTTACCAGTTTAACGATTTAAATTCTTTCCGGTAGAAAAGAAACTCTAGAATCATGTCAGCATTACGAAAACGCATCTTCCCTTACAGTACCTCTTCATCCAGTCCTCCCTTCTCCATCAACTCAGTCAGGTAATGTATATATTCCTAATCCTGTTGTCGTTTATAGTGGAACGAAATTTACCGGTACTCAATATCCACTTCGCTCCGGTGTCCATGATCTTAGTCTCATTAATTTCGTCGTTCGTTCCATTAAAGTTCCATCGGGTGTCCGTGTAATATTACAAACACCTCGAGGTGTCTCCCCGTCTCGAATCGAATCCATTACTGGTCCTAGCTCACTCGAGTTCATTCCTGACACACCTCCATTAACTATAATTGAAGTCTTCGCATTTACTCCGCCCACTCCATCCACTCCTAATCCTGTTGTCGTTTATAGTGGACCGAAATTTACCGGAACTCAATATCCAATGGGCTCCACCGGCGTCTATGATCTTAGTTCCAGTAGTTTCGTCGTTCGTTCCATTAAAGTTTCATCGGGTGTCCGTGTAATATTACGATCACCTCAAAATATCTCCCCTCCACGAGTCGAATCCATTGATGGCCCTAAATCACTCGAGTTCATTTCTGACACACCTCCATTAAATATAATTGAAGTCAAACCTTTAACACCTCAGACTGCACAAACAGATTCTTCATCG